>JAEEGL010831080.1_pt1 | contig 72238 bp, 52 predicted proteins | sample 9134231 | NCBI WGS metagenome assembly JAEEGL01 (sample SAMN16246548, study PRJNA631951) | gut metagenome | biome: gut microbiome; feature: rumen; material: fiber-attached | host: Bos | place: Iran: Karaj | collected 2018-10 | reverse complement strand
TCGTAATGATTATCACATCGGCGCATGGTACGCATCACTCACCAGCCTGTATGATACCAAGACCTATTATCTTGTTAGAGAGTATCTTGATGGCAGTGACAATGTGCTCGCAGCAGACTGGGGCAAGTACTCAGCTGTAGAAGATAAGTTTGTATTCTCATCATGGGGCATGAACCTGCAGGATACATCCTATCATCAGAGAGAGCTGAAGGATACCATAACCGGAATCACAGCAGATGTTAAGAAGGTAAGGTTTACACTGACAAAATCCGTTCCTACCGGAAGCGGAAACCTTACAACCAAGATTGCATTAGGATGGCCTAGCATGGCTGCCGGTGCATCCCTTGCAGACGAAGGAATCTATGCGACAGTAACTTATGCGGATTACCTCCTTCAGGACACTGTAGTACGTAGTAATGAAAGCACAGTGGATTATGACACTGAGATTCTTGCAGCCGGACAGGTTGAACCTACAGCTGTTACAGCAACCGGAAATGCTGCAATTGCAACAGCATGGAAGACAGCATCAGGCAAGGATCCTTCAGGCAATATGACAGATGATCGTAATGATTATCACATCGGTGCATGGTACACATCACTTACCGGCCTGTACGATACCAAGACCTATTATCTCGTAAGAGAGTATCTTGATGGCAGTGACAATGTGCTCGCAGCAGACTGGGGCAAGTACTCAGCTGTAGAAGATAAGTTTGTATTCTCATCATGGGGCATGAACCTGCAGGATACAGATTATCATCAGAGAGAGCTGAAGGATACCATAACCGGAATCACAGCAGATGTTAAGAAGGTAAGGTTTACACTGACAAAATCCGTTCCTACCGGAAGCGGAAACCTTACAACCAAGATCGCATTAGGATGGCCTAGCATGGCTGCCGGTGCATCCCTTGCAGACGAAGGAATCTATGCGACAGTAACTTATGCAGATTGCCTCCTTCAGGACACTGTAGTACGTAGCGGAGATGCAATACCGTATGAGTATGATACTGTTACTGTAACCTTTGATTCTAATGGCGGACAACCTGAAGATATTGCACCACAGTCCGTAGCAGTTAACGGAAAAGTTACAGATCCCGGTGCTGTTTCATTGCCAGGTTACGAGTTTATTGGATGGTTCGAAGAAGATTCCGAAACAGCATGGAATTTCGCAGAAGACACTGTTGGTGAGAATGACTTTACACTTTATGCGCACTTAGCACCATACACATATAAAGTAAGATTCAATGGGAATGGTGCTACAGGCGATCAGTATACTCAGGATATGGTTGTCGATGAGACACTTGCCCTTACTGCAAATCAGTTCATAAATGAAGGAAATGTATTTGTAGGATGGGCCGAGAAACCTGATGCCACAGAAGCAACCTATGCTGATATGCAGCTGGTAAGCAACATATTTGGTGAGAGCGTTCCTACTGATAATACATTAGTTGTAGATCTGTATGCTTTGTGGACACCGAGTCATACACACCTTTGGACAGCAGAGTGGAATGACTGGAGCAGAACCGATGCTTATGCGACTCTTACACTTACCTGCAGGGGAGGCGAGAAGCTTATATTTGAAGCACCTGTCATGTCTCAGGTTGCCGGAAAACATGTAAGGTATTCTGTTGAATACACATATGCAGGAGTGACGTACACAGATTCCAAGACATATATTGTAACGCCGGATGGTACTGAACAGCTGATTCCCGATCAAAAAGAAGGATTTGCTTATGAAGGCGTTGAAGATGAGTATGTATACACCGGAAAGCAGATCAAGCTTGAGAATCTTAAGATCTACTGGGGTGAGTCAATCCTTGTAGAAGGAACAGATTACACACTGAAGTATGCTAACAACATTAACGCAGGAACAGCAACTGTAACTGTAGTTGGTAAGGGACAGTTTGATGCAGCATTTGATGAGACCATTTCGTTTGTGATCAAGAAGGCTGACATCTCTGAAGATCCATTCTGGGTAGATGATGTAACTATCCTTGACTCAGCAAAGGTTAAAAATCCTAAGCTCTATAAGGGTAATGCAGTTGTTAACAGCAAGAGCTACACAGTAAACTATCTTGATCCGGACGATAAGCCTATTGATGCTGCCGGAAAGAAAATACCGGCAGGTATTTACACAGGAATTGTTCAGGCGGATGAATTAAACTACACAGGAACTCGTGAGTTTACTCTTACAGTTGTTCCTAAGACATCCTGCCTGCCGGCATCTAAGCTTACAGTTAAGTTTGACAAGCTTGCAGCTATCACAGCGGATCAGGTAGAAGAGGGATATATTCCTACATTTACAGTAAAGAGCGGCAAGGCTTCAGTTGCATCTACTGCGCCTGAATTCGACGATATGTTTGAGGTTGAGTATAGCAACAACCACAGAGCAGGAACCGCAACTGTTACAATTACGGCTATCGAGGGTGAGTGCTCATTAAATGGCAAGATGATAGTTGGTTCCGTGACCAAGAAGTTCAATATCCCTGGACAGAAGTTCTCGAAGGAGCAGAAGGCACTGTTCAATGTCATCAGGAATGCTAAGGTTCCGTATACCGGATATCCTTATTATCTGGATACTGTTCTTGAGACACTTGGTATTGAGGAATATGCAAAAGGCCTTGAAATTGATAAGGACTACGAAGTAACAGGATATTCTAAGAACATCAAGAAGGGTACGATGTCAATTACTATTGAAGGTAAGGGCATCTATAAAGACAAATTCAAGGTACCTGTAAAGATCGTTCCTTATACCGGCTATGAAGTAGAGTTTGATAACTTTGTGGATTACGAAGACGGAGCAGAGAATCTTATTCCTTACAAGGCTGGCGGAGCAACAGTGACCGGACTTGTTGTAAGAGCTCTCGACGGTGGATTCTTCTTAAGAGAAGGCGTTGATTACACAGTATCTTACAAGAATAACAAGAAGCTTTCATCTGTATCAGGTGGTCTTGCAACACTCGTTATCAAGGGTAAAGGAAACTATGGAACACTGAATATTCCGTTCACAGTAGTTCCTAACGAGATTAACGATGTCAATGTATACGTAGTTCCTTATGAGATTCTTGCAGCAAAGGTACCAGCCACAACGACCAGCATCGGAAAAGGTAAGGCAAAAGCACCTCAGGTATTTGATGCAGTAACAGGCAAGAAGCTTACAGTTAAGAAGGACTTTAACTTCACATATGGTGCATATGATGAAGATACCAAGACCATCCCTGTAACCATCACGAAAGGAACTGCCGGAACTTATGATCTGGGCGATGAGGGCGAAGAGTTTATAGGATTCCATGTATATGAGAATAAGCTTGTAGGCAAGGGTAAGAATGCAAACATCGGCATCAAGGATCCTACTACAGCCTTCTACTACGATGGAAAGGCAATTACACTTGATGAGAGCAACTTTATCGAAGCTCCCGGCTATGCTGTTTATGGCGAAGACTTCGAGATCATCGGCTACAAGAACAACATCAAGTCCGGAACAGCAAAGGTAACTGTAAAGGCAATTGGCGATAAGTTTGGCGGAACAGTAACACTTACGTTCAAGATCAATAAAGCCAAGAAGAATCTTAACCATTAAGCTGTTATCGGTAATTGCTAACACTAAAACAGACTTCACAACACATTAGTCACCCTTAATAGGTGAAAAAGAGCGGGGCATCATTGCGTAGGACGCAGTGGTGCCCTGCTCTTTATTTTAATTCATAAGAAAAGAGCCAGAGCTTTAATGCTCTGACTCTGTTTCCTCTATAAGTCCCTTCCGTGATGCCTTGAAGATGGTCTCTGCAAAGTACCGGTGGATCGTGTCCAGAATAACCTCCTTCTGCGAGGTTTTTAAAAGATATCCTTCAGGCTTGTCCTCTAAAACCTGGAATACCAGCTCCTTGTCGTTTTTGCCGGTAAGGAAAATGATGGGTATTGTGATATCCGGAAATGATGCCCTGATCTTTCTCATTAGATCAAAACCATTCATTTCAGGCATCTCATAATCCAGAAGGATAAGGTCCGGAGTCACGGCGCTCAGTCCGTTTAAAGCATCTTTTACATGGTTAAAGGCAGATACGTTATATTCATCTGACAGCCAGTGCATGATGATAGACAGATAGCTCCTGTCGTCATCCACGACGAAAATAGTTTTTTTGCGCCGATATTCGATCTGCAGAGCAGCATAAAAGGTCATATCCTTTATGAACTCATCTATGACCACGGGTCTTTGGTAGCATTTTGATACCCGGTAGGCGCCGGTGGTCAGCATGGCGGTCTTAAGGTCAGACATCTCACCGGTAAGACACAGAATCTTGTTGTCATCGTGACATATCTCGCCCAAAAGATTCATGGTAAGGCCAATATGAGCATTATCGCTAAGACTCGTATGATAGATGATTATCCCGAAATCTTTTCTGTGGGCAATGATCCGGTCAGGTTCATCGGGGATTGAGACAACATTAAAACCTGCTTCTTCAAGGTTTTTTACGATGCCCTTCTGGATGATACCCTGTCCGCTTTGAATGAACAGTACGTTGTGGGAGAAGTCGTAAGAAACATCCCCCGTGCCGCTTTCTTCATCCGAAGCGTCACTTGTCTGCCCGGAACTCATCCTGAAATCTTCTTCCTTCAGCTTGGAAAGGAGAGAAGAGAATTCCGTATAAGACTCAAGCAGCTCAGGGGTATTAGCCCGGATTGATTTGTGATTGTCTTTTCTTGCCGCGTCTTCAAGCCTTGCTGCCAGGTCGCCAAGCTTTTTGGCTCCGATTAGCCTTGCCATACTCTTCAGAGAATGAACGCGAAGAGCATACATGGTCCAGTCGGAGGAGTTAAGGAATGATCTGATCTCCTCAGCCTTCTCCTCAATCGAGGAATAGAAGATGTACAGGGCATCCAGATAGTCTTCGGCAGATCCGCAGTTGGCTATTCCTGCCACCAGATCAATGTGGGGGACCAGCTTCAGCCACATAGGAAGTTTATCAAGCTCCTCTGCGTTATTGATATCTTCCTCCACAGGACTTAATTCCTCATCCGGCACAAAGATTTCTTCCAGAGGCTGTTCACTGGTGTTTTTATCTGAAAGATATGTCACGATCACATCAAACAGCTCATTAGGCTCAATGGGTTTTATCAGTACATCTGCAAAGCCGGCAGCTTTATACAGATTGATGTTCTGACGACCTTCGGCTGTAGTATGGCAGACGATGGGGGTATTTACGCCACGGCTTTCAAAGATTTCTTTTAACTTAACAAGAGTATCTACCCCGTCCATGTCAGGCATGCGATGGTCAAGGAGTATGAGGTCATAGTCTTTCTGCTGGCAAAGATCAATGCATTCAAAGCCGCTCTCTGCCTGGTCCGCAATGATTCCCTGAGTTGCGAGGAGAGAGGATAGCACCATTCTGTTCATGGACATGTCGTCAACTATAAGTACTCTGGAGGATTCGAATTCCATAATTGGTATCTCTTTTCCGAATTAAAATAATCAGTTTATTATAAAAAGTATATCATATTTCTTTATCAAACCTCTTTTTATTAAGAGTGGTATAATAAGAGACTGAAGTAAGAAGAGTCTAGATTATTTGGAAAGAGGAATAATGGACAAAAAACAACAGACCAAAACTAAAACCTGATATTTTCTGCTTCTGCAGCTGTCGGTATTCATCTATTCATTTTCGATGGTTGCAGCGAGGATGGCCTCTGAAAATGCATTTTTATCAGGCAGATATATCTTTTTCCTGGGACTTGAGATCGTAATTCTGGGAATATATGCAGTCCTGTCACAGGTTCTTTTGAAAAAGAGCGCGCAGCGCGAGCATACATCATTCATAAAAGAGTATGTCAATCCGTTTGTGATAGGCGGCTATGGACTTCTGCTCCTGTTAATGATATTGGCGATCTACTGCAATACCGGGCTGGAATACATGGCGGTGGTGCTGTTGGAAGCAACGTCCTATGTGATGGTCATGATCCTGTCCCAGATCATATTTAAAGAGAAAATCACAAGGTTCAAGTTCATCGGCATGTGCCTGATAATAATCGGGATTGTGGTGTTCAATATATGAGATGAGGCGGAGGGGCAACATTATAGACAGTGGCTGATATTTATGACTGCTTTCAATTCTTTGGTAAGGGGATTTTGGCGGTGATTGAGAAGAAAAAAACTCATATCTATATGGAGTATCTTAGGACGATAAGCGCTTTGGGTGTTATTATGACTCATGTTTCTGCTGCAGGAGTGATGCCACTGGAAATAGGATCTTTTAGCAGAGATGTTTGTACCATGTATAACATGCTGGGGAGATTCAGTGTTTGCATATTCTGTATGATATCCGGTGCGTTGATGCTTAGTCCTGAAAAGAGAACAGATATTAGGATGATGCTTGGCAGATATATAAAAAGACTGCTTATATGCTACGCACTTTGGTCCGTGTTATATGCAGTGCTTTATACTTTACATAAAAACGGTAACATTAGATACTTTGTCCGACATATATTTACACCCTCACAGCACCTTTGGTATATCCCCATGATAGCGTGCCTCTATCTGATAACGCCGATACTCAGAAAAATTACCGCTGATAGGGATGCCACAAGGCTTTTGATATGGATTCTTGTTATAGCTGCAACATTCTTTGGAACGGTCAGTAGTTTAACTACAGCTTTTGATGAAGTTGCAGGTGATGGAATCCTGTTTTTTATTTGGAGATCTTTGATCAATTTTGTGAACGGGTTTAATTATGGTTTTGTACCGGGGTATCTGGGCTACTATCTTCTTGGTCATTATCTGCATGAATATGGCATCGGGAAGTGGCACGAGGTTGTGGTGATAACAGCTATACCTTTGCTTTTCATATCAGGAATGTTGACGAACTGTTTTTGCAGGGTCACAGGAAACTATGTGCAGGCATTGCTCTTGGAAACCAATCCACTTTTGGTTGTTTCTTGTGTTGGTATATATGAATTGTTCAAAGGACCCTTTGAAAAGCCAAAGACTTATGATGAATCCTCAGGATTAACATCATTTACTCTCTTGTGCGGCAGTCACACTTTTATGATATATCTTGTTCATGTTGCGGTCTTGGAAATATTGGATTGGACTGTAGGAATTAATGCTTTGAGTTATAACCCCATTATTATGGTTCCGGTAAACACTCTAATAGTTTTTGCATTATCTCTTCTATTCAGCATAGGTGTATACTTTGCGCAAAGAGCGGTCAGAGCTGTTATGAATATCGGGATCCATATCTGACAAAGAAAAATGCATTCCATCACATATATGAGGGTAATAGTATCCCCAACTGAATCCGGAGCGATAAAATGCCAGTTCGTACAACAGATAATTGATCACTGTCTCAGGAACGTCGCAATATGTTTCCGGGTAAGTGCCATTGTATGTGAAATCATAATATGTATAATTGCCATTCTTTTTTATTCCGTTATAGATCAGGTGCTCATGCACTTCATCAAAGATCAGCTCACGATTATTGAGCTGATCTTTATTGACTTCCATGCAGGCATTTAAATCAATTGCAGTTCCAAATGAATGATGGCTTACGAACTCACGTCCGGTGACGAAACGAGTATTCATGATGCCGTCAAATGATGATACAAGGGACCAAAGCGGTATTATCTCGCTGTTGTATGTTCCTCCGACATGTACATATACATTCTGAAGATAATTAACTGCGTGCTGAAAATCTGCCTCCGCTTTCCGGTGTACGGTACGTTTCTTCTCGTCAGGGAAAAGAACTTCAACAAAATGTTCATCTTTCCATTTGGAATCAACTGTAATCTGGCGGTCTTCAGCCCATTTATATCGAAACATGAACTCATCCCTGCTGCCAAAATAGTTTAATGCATATTCGTAATTATTCCGCAGATTATTACTTATTAACCGATTCCAGCGTCTTTTTACAATGCGGAACTTCGATTTGTATAACAGTACATCAGTGTACTTCTCTGAGGATGCTACCAGTTTGAAAGTATAAGTGCCGGCTGACAGTTGTTCGAATCTTACTTTTTTGGACAAAGAAGAATCGCCTTCTTTAGGGAAAGTCACATCTACGAGTTCAACAGATTTGTTGTCTTCAAAGCCTTCAAAAGAAATGCTTTCTCTTATAACATCGGAACCATACCAGTTAGTGACTATAGCTGATACGGAGATAAGAGATGATGAGCTCTTTATTGTACCGCCAAAACAGAAGGGCTGGCCGTAGGGCAGATCCTCGACAGGACCGGGGAGGGGCAAAGAAACAGATTGTTCTAATACTATGTCTGATACTACTATGTCTGATACAACATCATTCTTGCTGTTGCATGCGACAGAAAGGCTGCAGACTAATAAAAGAATCAGTACCGATATGCATCTTATTCTATTAAAACGGAGCAGCGTCATTTTTAATATTCCTTCCACAGGATATATTTCAGGCTTTCCAGCCATGTTTTTCCGTCACTTCTCTTAAGGTCAAGTCCTGATACAAATACGGAATAAACGTCTGTGATCTCGTCGGTTTCATTATCGGGCTCAATGCACGTTGCACAGGAACTTATAACATATGGTAATCTATCAGTTGACCCAAGGTACAGCATCAGATGTCCATCCATATATAGTATGATGCCTGGAGGACACTTGCTTAGTATTGATTTCTTTTTTTCGGAAGTCATTGCTGCGCAGTCAAAACTTCCCAGATCGCTGAGCTTTGCGATACCATTGGAATTTCGGGGAAGATCAAAGCCAAAGCAGGAATAAATCTGACGAATTATACCGGAGCAATCACTTGAAGAGAGGAGCCCTGCAGATCCGTATACATGCCCCTGCATTTTAAAAGCCTGTTCAATGACGGCGGCTGAGGTCATGGCCGGATATCCCATATGCACATCTTCAGTAGCAGGAATCAAAGCCTGTTCCCAGGATAAGAATCCATTCGTGTCTCTGTATGGGAGTTCTACACAATAGCACCCTGTTGTGCTTCGCCCATTGATGCTGCTCGGAATATCATTGACTAATCTGAGAATGGTTCCCATGGGGAAGCGCTTTCCGGCAGAGTGTGTAGGTCTGGCGGTTTCATCCATAATGATCTGGTAACCCGTGACCACCAGGAAATTATCAGGGTGGCAAGCAGAATACCATTCATTTTGGTCGTGACACAGGGCAACGCACTCCGTTCGGATCCATCCACAGAAGGACCCACATATGGCCAGTGTCCATTTGCCATCTGCACTCTCATGTACAGCTACTATGCCGCTCATTGGCGCTACTTCTGAGACAGCCATGCTGTTAAAATATATCTCATCGGGATCCGTTGTCACAAAATCATCACACGGCGCAAGATATGCAATAACACGGTCAGTACATACTGCATATGATGGTGAAACTCTTTCGGGGATTGAATCAAGCGCCATGTTGTCTATGAGCGTTTGCCAGAAGTCATCTGTAAGTATCTCATGATCCAAATAGTAAGGCGATGAGGTGGAGGAACTGTTTTGGGACATTCTTTCTATTTCCTCAAGTCCGGACATGCATCGGATATCCCCGGAAGAAAGGTAATCCGGAAGGTCATGCATGAATAGTTTGCGTTGACTTCCGTTATTGTTTGCTTCCCCGGATACATATGATGGGTTGTTTTCATTAAAATAAAAGATTTCTTCACTGCTAAAAAGAGTCTTAGAGTAGTCTTCTTCTGAGATCCAGTATTCGGGTGACAGCATTTCCACCGATACTCCGGCAAATGCTTTAACGGGACTTTCGTCTGGACCGGTTTGTGCTTCGGACTGTTCGCCTGGCGGCGATTGAATATATGTATCGTTGTTACTGCATGCGCTCATTGAGAGGATGGCCATAAGTAGCAGAACAGATATCAGTGGTTTGTTTTTTCTTCTTATAAGTTTCATTCCGAAAGTATTTTCCTTTCCGTTGTCCGCTCTGCGAATCCGCACAGCGAAAAAAACAGAATTCCTAAATGATTGGATACAGTGTGAGAAAATGGTACGGATTCTGCTATTCCCATGATGAGTATTCCACCCATAGAAGCGACAATACATCTGTAGAAAAGATGATCTCTGTAACGTAGCAGAACCGTTATCGCGGCTTTGCACCAGTTAAACAAAATGGCGATCCATATGATCAAGCCGATCAGTCCATAACGAAAGAGAATGTCCAGCAGAAAATTATGTGCATGCACCAGACTCACGTCGTGTCGTCCGGGGTAAACTCTGGTAATTGCGTCGTTGCTCAGAGGAGTTATCCCGAGAAGTGCGTGCCGAAGATTTTTGAAACTTAGACTAAGAGTACGTTCCCATATCATGATCCGTTCCAATCCGGTCGTGTCTTCGACAGAGAAATCATGAACTCTTATTGTTCCCAGGTTTTTTACGAGGTTATTGTTGCCAATAACTCTTCCGAGAAAACAGCCAAAGCGAGAAAATATTGGAACAGGAAGATACAGCGATAAAACAACAATTATACAGGTTAAGGAAAAAAAGACTGCATTTATCGCAATTTTAAAGGCTGGATGTAAAGCAGAGTTTTTTGTCAGATGCGTTGTCAATCGCCCCCACAAAAGAAAACCTGTCATGAAGGCAATGCCGACAAATGAGGTTCTGCTGCCTGACAACCCAAGGCAGAACCAGCCCATAAGGCCCGTCAGGACGAAAAAAACTTTGCGGGGCATCATTGTTTTTTGCGAATAAAAATGTTCTGTCTGCAGGAAACCGCAGACTGAAACCATGATTATTGCTGTGCAGGCAAATCCCAGAAAATTTGAATTGCCCAAAGCGCATAATCTTCCATTTTGAAAGCATCCTCTGATTATGTCCCGCTTGGGGGAATCTGATAAAAGTGAAATAAACGAACTGCTGAGAACGATCAGGCACAGGAAATATGAAATGGTGGCGTAGATGATCAAAAAATTACTAAAGTACCGGTATGGTTCCGGAACGGTGCGGACCAGATAGTAGAATAAAAGGCAAACAATAAAGACGCAAAATGCTTTTGATTTAAAATATTTCAAGGAGATACCAAAACTATAAAGACAATCAACAAATGAATATAGGCCGAACAGTATCATCAGTCTGGTTACTATGTCATCATAGAATCTGCCAAAGAAAAAACAGAAAGAAACGACGCAAATTCCGGTAATAATGCTGACTATCCGAGTAAAATGATCTGTATATGAAGGCAGGCAAAGAACATGTATTGCAATGATAGGAATAATGATCAGTATCGATGATTTCTGAATGGCGTAAGAAGGGCCTGAGTTTGCGCTGTTTTCTTCATTTGACATGTGCTGCATTTTACTAAAAAACCTCCTAAAACTCATTGATAATTTAGCATAGTTCTATAGGTTTGGCAAATTGCTTTCCACGCGCAAAAGCTGGTTATTTCGACTGTTTTTTAATCTCTCTTTTTTCATTTGTGTGTTTAAAAAAGAAGCTGAAAATCTTCAAATTTGTCGATTAGAAACACTTTTGTAGATAGGGCGTTTTTCAAATTTGGAGGCGCTTTTTCTATATGCCGTTCGGTTATTGCTTGCCAAATTATTAAGAAATCTTAAGAAATTTCGACGGTAAATCTTAAGAATTACATGCTATCATGGTTCATGTCCGTTCAGGACAGGCTGCCTCATTCGGGGCAGAAACGGCATTATTCGCCGGGATATCCACTTGCAGCTGGTGTTGCACCAAACTATATCAAAATCTATAATTGAAGGAGGAGTCATGAAAGAGTATGAAGAGCTGAGATTCCAGGACGATTTCATGTTCTGTAAGATCCTGCAGGAGAACGAGGATCTGTGCAAAGAACTGACGGAACTGGTAATTGGAAGAAAAATCGGCAGTATAGTGAAAACTGAGAAACAGAAAGCCATCGAAGTTACAGCTGATGGTCATGGAGTAAGATTTGACGTGTATTTCGAGGATGATGACAAGACTGTCTACGACATCGAAATGCAGAGGTCTGATACGCTGGAGCTACCGCTCAGGAGCAGATACTACCAGGGGATGATCGATCTGGATTATCTGGAGAAAGGCAAAGAGTATAAGGAGCTACCGGACAGCTACATCATCTTTCTTTGTACATTTGACCTCTTTAGGAGGGGGTATCATAAGTACTCGTTTGTACCAAAGTGCCAGGAAGTAGAGGATCTGACTCTTGAAGACGGAACAAACAGGATATTCATCTGTGCAGAAGGAGATAAAGGCGACGCTTCGGAAGAAATGAAGTCTCTTATCGGATATATGACAGGAGATGATGCGGACAGCAATCTTACGTCCAGGATAGATGCAAAAGTCAAAGAAGCCATAGAGAAGAGGCTTTGGAGGAAAGAATATATGACTTATAAAGAGCAGATGGATCAGGAATACAATCGGGGAAGAGAAGAGGGAAGAGAAGAAGGAAGAGAAGAAGGCATAAAGGCCTTTATCCTTGATAAACTTGAGGATGGAATTGACGTTGAGGTAATCATACAGAAGCTCCAAAGACGTTTTGACCTTACTGGAGAACAAGCGACAGAGTACGTGAATCGCTATAGCATGGCGTAGTTGTCAGCTTTATTACAAAGAATTTATGGATCAGAGGAATAATGGACAATAAGCAAAATTCCAAAACTAAAATCGGATATTTTCTTCTCCTGCAGCTGTCGGTCTTCGTCTATTCGTTTTCTATGGTGGCGGCGAGGATGGCTTCGGGAAACGAATTCATGTCGCCGGGGTATATCTTTTTCCTGGGACTTGAGATCGTGATCCTGGGGATATATGCGATCCTGTGGCAGCAGGTGATAAAGAGATTTCAGCTGTCCGTGGCGTATATAAATAAGTCTGTGACCCTACTGTGGTCAATGCTGTGGAACTATCTGATATTCAGCCAGGGCATCACGGTGAAGAAAGTGATAGGTGTTCTTATCGTGATGGCAGGCGTAATTGTAATGAATCTGGGGGAGGGAAGAGATGAATAGTATATTTGTCCTCCTGATGATAGCCGCAGAGTTCATTGCAGCCCTGTCACAGGTTCTTTTGAAAAAGAGCGCGCAGCGCGAGCACACATCGTTCATAACCGAGTATCTCAACCCCCTTGTAATAGGAGGTTACGGACTGCTGATGGTGTCCATGCTGCTTACCATCTACAGCAACACCGGGCTTGAATACATGGCGGTGGTGCTGCTGGAAGCCATGTCCTACATAATGGTCATGATCATGTCCAGGATCGTGTTCAAGGAAAAGATAACCAGATTCAAGTTCATCGGCATGTGCCTGATAATCCTGGGGATAGTGGTGTTTAATGTCTGACAAGTCTTGTAGCAACTCAAAAAGCATAGTGTTTGGGATCCTTCTGGCGCTGGTGCTCATACTGCTTTCCTGCGCCAACATATTCCATTTTTCTGCCCGCATGGATTCAGACGTGGCAGCTGAAGCTATCCTGGCAAAAGAGATCTCGGATAACCACCTGAAGACTCCGGATACCTGGGTCATCAGCACAGAGACCAGGTATATCTACCCGGCAAATCTCGCGGCGCCGCTCTATGGCCTTACCGGGAACATGCAGCTGTCCATGGGCCTTGCGGCCACCGTTTGTGGGTTGATACTTGTCCTTGCAATGTTTCTTTTGCACAGGAAGATCGGGCTGAGCACAGGGGCAAACCTGATGGCAGTTCTTATTCCCTTCGTGATATCCGTCAACATTCACGATTCCCTGGAAATGTTCTTTATGTATGCCGGATATTATTTCCCGGTCCTTCTTTCGTTTTATGTCACGCTTTACGTGTATGTGATGATCAGTGAAAAGAAATCCCGGCCCATCGCCATTGTATCCGCAGTTGTGCTGTCACTGCTTCTTGCAGCGGTTCTTGGAGCCCAGGGAATGCGCGGCGTTCTGATGACATATCTGCCGGTTCTGTCTGCCCATATCCTGAAGCTCATTGTCATGAAATGTAAAAGACAGCCCTGGGACAAAAGACAGCTTCCCCTCATGGCATGGCTGTTTGTTCTGACGGCTGTCTCTGCAGTTGTATGTAAGCTCTGTGCTTCGGGAGTGTCAAGCACGAGCAGGAATTTAAGGCACGGATTTGAAAAGCTTTTTGGAGAAGTCATTCCTGCCGTTACAGGCCTGTTTACGGTAAACAGCAATCCTGTGCTGACAGTTATTGGCGTGCCGGTGACCGTTGGAGCTCTGATCTATTCAATATATCTGCTTTTCTTTAGTAAGAAATTCAGCGATGACAGCAAATGGATGACTGCCGCATCGCTGTGGGCCGGAGGCTTCGTGATGGTTGCTGCGATGGCTTTTACAACCTTTGAGGTGGCGCCGAGATATGGCATTTACTTCCTGTTCGCTGCAGGGATGGCAACAGGTCTTTTGACTGACCGTTTGCAGGAAAGGGCAGGGGATGAAGAAGCGGGAAAGCTGATCAAAGGCATCCCGGCAGGACCTGTCTCCTTGGCGATTTCCATAGTAATAATCCTCTGCGCTGTAATGTCGGTAGCATTGAATTACAAGCACCTTATAAAGGATGATAATTCAGCGGATTCTTCTTATCACCGGATTGCAGCATGGATGCAGGAAAAGGGTACGGATACAGGCTACGCCGTCTTCGATTATGCGGGTGATATGACTGTGACCTGCAACGGAGCAGTAAGTATTTATCCTGTTAACAACATGTCCGACATGGAGGGCTGCAAGTGGCTTGCCAATTCCGACTGGTATCCGCCATATGCCGACTCGGAAAGATCTGTTGTCGTCATCACCACCGATTCAACGGATGCGGATTTTTGCTCCTTTATGGCCGGAAATGATACAGTGCAGATTCTTGATACAACAAATATCTCCAGGTTCAATTGCTATTTTCTTGGCAGCGATCCTGTGAGATGGTCCGAATAAATGAAATGATTGCGAGGGAAAAATGCCCGTTTACACCAGACTGTTTGGCGCGTTTCTTGTGACGACAGCCATCTGCTATTACCTGATTGGCAGATTAAATATAGCTGATAAAAAGAAGACTCTTTTATCCAGGATTCTTCTCATACTGTGTGACATGGCGTTTTACGCATACGCAGACGTTCTTTTTGTGCCGTTTCTGCTGTATGTTGCCGCGGTCACATATATCTCCGGAGCATACCTGAAAAAGACTAAGACCCGGTGGGCATTTGCGGTGTCAGCAGTTCTGCTTCTGGCCCCGCTTGTCACTCTCAAGACCATGGACTGGCTCAATGCGCCGGGGCTGTTCCTTCCCCTTGGAATCTCATTCTTTTCCCTTCAGGCATTTTCCTACATTTACAGCGTTTACAAGGACGAGATGCCTGCCTCGGATCTTCTTTCCGTATTTCTTTTTGTGAGCTTTTTCCCGTCCGTAACTTCAGGTCCGATCCTTCGGGCAAAAGATCTGATCCCGCAGTTTCAGTCGGTTCACGACTTTGAATATGACAGATTCACCGGCGGTATGAAGCTGATAGCCTGGGGACTGTTCAAAAAGCTCGTGCTCGCTGACAACATGGCAAAGTACATTGCCTATGTCAATTCCGAAGTCTTTGAGTACGACAACGTTTCAGGAACGGCCCTTCTTCTTGCGGCAGTCATGTATTCCTTCCAGCTCTATCTTGATTTCTCCGGCTACTCCGACATTGTCATCGGAAGCGCGCAGATGCTTGGATTTGATATTAAAAAGAACTTTGACCACCCCTACCTTTCAAAGACAGTATCAGAGTTTTGGAGGCGGTGGCATATATCATTAAGTTCCTGGCTCAGGGACTACGTCTACTTCCCGCTGGGAGGCAGCAGGACCAAAGAGTATCTGGTCTACAGAAACCTGATGATAGTATTTATTGTCAGCGGTCTCTGGCACGGCAACGGCATGACCTTCCTTGTCTGGGGCATTCTGCACGGACTTTTTTCCTGCATCGACAGGTTCCTCAGAAAGAAGTTCGACTTTAAGGGCAGCGTGGTACTCACTTTCTGCGCGGTCACTTTCGCGTGGATATTCTTTGCAGCATCCAGTGTGGAGAACGCCCTGTTCACCATAGGCAGTTTTGCGCGGATACCGGGAGAGATTCAGGAGCTTGTAAGCGGTGCGGAGACTGTAAAGGATCTTTTCCTTGTACCCGAAAGTCCCAGCCTCTTACTACTTCTTGTGGGGCTTGTGCTGTACTGCATTATAAGCATATTCACGAAAAATGAAGACGGCCTTAAGATAGTCGGAAGGCAGAAGGGTGTACTTCGCTGGGCAATGTATTTTACGCTTATACTTGTGATCATGTTCCTGGCTTCATCGGAGCCGGTCAACTTTATATACAATCGATTTTGATAAGGTGCTGAATGAAAAAACTTATACCAAAGCTCTTTTTGCTTCTGGTGCCGGTCCTGATCTACTACATTGTTGTGTACATCACGGACCCCTTCAACGTCTTTCACTATTACCATGTGAGAGTCACCGGAGCAGCTGACAATTCAAACTACATAAAGACGAGATATGTGGTCGAGCACCCTGACAGGTACAATGCCTTTGTTATAGGATCATCCCGCGTCGCCAATATCCCTGAGGAGGGGCTTCCAAAAGAGCTTTCGGGCACGGAGCTTTCCTGGTATAACCTGGAGACTGCAATGGCGTCAGTAAAAGACGGATGCGAGGCGCTCAAGAGCCTCTTGGATCACGGAGTTGATGTGAAGTATGTGGTTCTGGGGATAGACGAGGTCTCCATGTGGAGGACCTATGATCAGTCCTGCTCGGAACTTATGGGAATGCCTTACCAGAAGTATGAGGAGAACCCACTGAAATTCTACTATGAGTACCTGAAGGTCAAACCTCAGCTGAAGCAGTTTATGAAGGTGTTTAACCAGACTGATAAGGACAAGAAGACCACGGAGATGTTCTATGAGTACGGAGTTCAGCTACCCAATACGGACACTTCGGTTCCGGCCAAAAAAGACCATATGATGGAGCCTCTTGGCTGTGGCGAGTACACAAGCTCAGAGCCTCCGCAGGAGTGTATTCAGGCCCTTACGGAAATAAGGGACATATGTGAGAGTAATGGAATTGAGCTTGTAGTGTACACTTCACCGGTTCACGGTGCAACCTACAGGGAAGCGGCCTCAAAGGGATACTTAGATTTTCTGGTGGATGCGGCAGAAGTGGTTGATTACTACAATTTTTCAGGTATCAACGAATACACTGACGACCAGACCTACTATTTCGACAATTCGCATTTTGTTCCCTATGTGGGACTTAAGATGGAAGAAGTGATGTTCTCCGGCGCAAGGAATGAGGATGTCACAGCTTTTGGAGCTTACATCACCTCCGCCGGCAGCGCTGAGCTGGTGAAGCACCTTGAGGGCCAATTGGAGTGAAATATAGGTGCGAAATGTGGTAAAATAGTATGTTGCAGTGAAAAGATTTTTTGAAAAACGGAGCAGTTATGAGCGCTGATAAGAAGTATAAAGTATTGGAATTCAAGGAATTCGGAGACGAGAGAGGAAGCCTTGTGGTGGCGGAAGGCTCAGGCTTTGACGTGCCTTTCGACATAAGGAGAGTGTTCTACATGTATGGCTCGGACCCTGACATCAGGAGAGGAAATCACGCAAACAGATACACCAAGTTTGTTCTCATCAATGTCTCGGGAAGCAGCAAAGTGCTTGTGGATGACGGCACCAGAAAAGAAGTGATAGTCCTGGACAAGCCGAGAATGGGCCTGTATCTGGGACCTATGGTGTGGAAAGAGATGTATGACTTCTCACCGGATTCGGTTCTGCTGGTACTTGCAAGTGAGCACTATATTGAGAATGAGTATATAAGAGATTACAATGCATTCCTGGCGGAGGTGGAGCAGGGTGAGTAAGATTTCAATCGTCGTTCCGGTCTATTACAACGCAGATACGCTGGAGCTTCTTTACAATGACATGAAGGAAAAGATCCTGGGTAAGCTCGGGGACTATGAGATTGTCTTCGTGGATGACGGCTCAGGGGACGATTCCTGGAAGATTATGAACAGCATAAAGGACAGAGACCCCAACGTGGTTTGCGTCAAGCTCTCCAAGAACTTCGGAGAACACGCGGCGCTTCTTGCCGGACTTTCAGTCTGCACCGGAGACTGCGCAGTCACCAAGCAGGCAGATCTCCAGGAGGACTCGACCCTCATCCTTGAGATGTACGAGAGCTGGAAGAGAGGCAACAAGGTGGTCCTGGCCATTAGGGAAGCCAGGGATGAGAACCCCGTCAAGAAGTTCTTCGCGGGATGCTACTACTGGCTGGTTAGAAAGACCATCAACAAGGATATGCCCCAGGGCGGATGCGACTGCTACCTGGTTGACAGGCAGGTCATCGATGTCATCGAGATGATGGATGAAAAGAACTCGTCCCTCACCCTCCAGGTAATGTGGGTGGGCTTTAAGTCTGAAAAGATCTACTTCCACAGAAAGGACAGGGAAGTCGGCAAGTCCAGATGGACTCTCGGCAAGAAGGTCAAACTCGTTGTGGATTCAATGATGAGTTTCACTTACTTCCCTATAAGATTTATTGCAACTATCGGCACGATATTCTCGCTGTGTTCTCTGATCGGAATCATATTGGTAATAAGGGAGAAGATCGTAGTGGGCACACCGATCCTTGGTTACGCATCCATAATGTGTGTACTGCTTTTGGGATTCGGCCTTGTGTTCATAATGCTGGCCATACTGGGCGAGTATATATGGAGAACCCTTGAGGAATCCAGGAACCGCCCGCCTTTCATCATTGACACGGTAAAAAGACACGATTCTGAGGAATGAGATATGGATATGATCATGCAGAGCCGCCTGGACAGAGGCTATGAAAGATATCAGGAAGAGTTTGAGAAAAAGGCCCTGGAGGTCTTAAGGTCCGGCTGGTACATTTTGGGAAAAGAAGTTCAGAGCTTCGAAGAAGAGTTTGCCAAGTACGTTGGAACCAAGTATGCGGTAGGTGTCGGAAACGGCCTTGACGCGCTGTGGCTTGCTTTCAGAGTCCTTGGAATCGGAAAGGGCGACGAGGTCATAGTTCAGGGCAATACATATATCGCCAGCGTCATGGGAATCACCATCAATGACGCCACACCAATATTTGTTGAGCCTGATGAATTCTATCAGATTGATGTAGATGCGATTGAAGAGAAGATAACAGATAAGACCAAGGCAATCCTTGTAGTTCATCTCTACGGTCAGGCAGCCGGGATGGACAAGGTAAGGCAGCTTTGCGACAAGTATAATCTTAAGCTTGTTGAGGACTGCGCACAGTCACACGGAGCCTGCTTTGACGGCAAGATGACCGGATCCTTCGGCGACATAGGATGCTTTTCTTTTTACCCATCCAAGAACATGGGAGCCTTTGGAGACGCAGGCGCAATAACCACGGATTCCGAAGAGCTTGCAAAGCTTGTGAAGATATACAGAAATTACGGCAGCGAAAAGCGCTACTACAATATGGTCGTAGGCGCTAATTCAAGACTGGATGAGCTCCAGGCAGGACTCCTTAGAGTAAGGCTATCGCATATGGATGAGATAACCGCCGAAAGGACCGCTCTGGCACTTAACTATGACAAAGGCATTGATAATCCCAAGGTGATAAAGCCCGCCGTTCGCGAAGACGCGACATCAGTATGGCATCAGTATGTGCTCAGAGTTCCCGGCAGCGCCGAAGAACCCGACACAATGAGAAATAAGCTCAAAACCTACCTTGAGGAGAACGGCATCAGTACTATCATCCATTATCCGATACCGCCTCATCTGTCCGAAGCCTACGGATACCTTGGGCATAAAAAGGGATTCCTCCCCATTACCGAGCAGTATGCGGACGAGGTCATTTCCCTTCCGATCTACAGCGGAATGACTGAGGAAGAGCAGAAAAAAGTTATCGATTGCATAAACAGATTTTGATATAAGAAAAAGGTTAGCGTAAACATGAAGAGTATAAGCAGGAGAGTGACCAATATATGCGGCATTATCGCCGCGATGGGAATGGTGGTGGCGATAGCGCTTCTCACTATAGCATCTTCCTATTCGGTCATCACCAACGACGATTTTGATTATGCCATGCAGACCGGAAGAAACACCGGTTTCTGGCAGTACATAGGAGCCAGCTGGAAGTATATGACAGGAGTTTATTTCAGGTGGCAGGGGACGTTCTTTTCTGAATTCCTGAACGCCGTCCTGAATCCCTTAAACGTGGGTGGATTCAAGGAGATGAAGATATTCATGGTGATCAATTGTCTTCTGGCTTTTGCGTCCCTGATCTTTCTTGTATTTGTTCTTCTGTCATCCCTGGATAACGAAATGCTGGCAGAGAAGCTTATAATCTGCGGCTGCGTTATATTCACTGTCGCAGAGTACAACGTTTTTCCCGAGATCTTCTTCTGGTACACCGGGGCAACCGTCCTGGGAATCCCGCTATCCATGGCGTGTATAGCCTTCGCTGCAATGATACTTGCCAAAAAGAAAAACAGCACGGCCTGGTCTGTGCTGGCCTGCGTGATCGGCTTTCTGGCAGCAGGCGGAACTCTTGCAGTGAGCGGCGTCCTTTGCTATGCTGCGCTGATGCTCATCGTGTATTACTGGATAGAGGAAAAGAGAATTGACAGGCGAAACGTCGTCGCCTTTGCGTTCTTCTTCGCAGCGTCCCTTATAAATGCAGCAGCTCCCGGAAATTTCGTCAGAAAAGACGCGGAGGGTGGAGCTGAGCTGTCCCTTGTGACCGGCATTCAGAATACCTGGATATTCTTTAAGGGAGAGGTGGATACTCTTTTGCGCGGATTTAATTTCGCGGCAATACTTGTGGTATTTGTGATCTGTGGAATCCTGATCCGCAGGAAGGGGAAAAAGAGTGTTCTTGCGTGGTATGTGACAGGAGTACTTACGCTCCTCACACCGTTTATATGCGCTTTCCCCGTTGTACTTGGCTATGGCGTTCCGTGGGTGCCCAACAGGTGCATGTATATCTTTTACGTATCACTGGTAATGGCATTTGGAAATATGGGCATTATCCTGGGACACATGATCGGGGGATTGTTCGGCGACAAAAAGAACTATGTAGCCATTCCGCTTGTTGTCCTTGCACTGGTATTTGTCGTAATATCACCCTTTGATCCCAGGTCCTACAGGTCCGTAAGGATTCTCAAAGGGCTCTATGATCACGTTTATCAGGAAAATCTTGAGGATACAAAAGAGCTCTTCACATATTTTGAAGAGCATAAAGGAGAGGACGTGGAAGTAGACGTGGCGCTCACTCCTGACGATGTGGAATACGCCTACGTATTCTTTTTGACCGATGATACAAGAGACAGAATCAACAAGAGCGTGAAATGGTACTTCGAGCTTGAGTCTGTAAAGAACACCAGGGTAAAGAGCAACTAACTATCTCCGGACGATCGGAGAGCTGTTACTCCTCGGTTAAGTACCCTGCTTCTATCTCCATATCTTCATATACCGGAACAAAGGAAGATACCGCTTCATTTTTGTTCTTATAAATCCAGCATTTATCCGGATCAGTCAGCTTTGGAAGGCTGTCCGGGTCTATACATTCGCCGTCGGGGACCTCAAGGTTTGTGGTGCTTCCGTTGCCGGACAGGGTAACGATATGTACTTCACCTGTGGTCTCAGGCTGAGCAATGTCACTGCTTTCAATTCCAAACATTTCATCAAGAAACAGCATTCTGTGGTAAAAGAAATATTTCACATATCTTATTGTGCTGTTGTAATCCGCGTATGTGGTCTCATCCATAAGATCAGGCCATCGTTCGTAATCCATGGCTACTGATGCTCTGATGGTATCCGCATAGGTGTCTATCTGCTTTTCGTAGGTGCTAAGGAGTGCCGGACGAAGCTTTGAATAAGTCTCTTTCAGTCTCTCACGATAGTTCTCGTTTTCTGACAGATATTTATCCCATCCCAAAGTATCCATGCCGCGGATCTCGTCCAGATCAAGTATGGATTCACTGTAATCCCTGCAGCCTTCTTTCATCTCACCGAAAGCGCCGTCATAGTCCCATCCGGGTCCGGCGTAGATAAGAGGGTCATCAGCTTTTTTGTAAAAGAAATAACTGGTTATCTCTGCGTCTGAGTTAAGCGAAAGCTCTTCGATCAGGTATCTTTTGGCAAAGCTGTCAATGTCGATATAGTTAAACAGGTTCTCATCACCTGCACTGATGAGATCTTCGATATTCTGAAATACTGAACGTATGTAGTCAATCTCTTCTTTTGAGGCATTGTTTGGATATTTTACGGTGAACTTAGTGCCGGATGCTGTAACAAAGCCGCATTTCGAGCCCTCATAGTAGTCATCCAGATCCTTCTCAACTATATATCCTCCGGTGATATCAGAGTGTGTATCAGCGTAGTAATATCCCTTGCCGTTCTCGTCCTCGTAGTGATCATCGTCAGACACGGCATAGAGCTGTGAGTTGAATTTTTCAAGTTCTGCTGTGTTTATCTTGGCAGGTGATATATCGATGGACTCGCAGAGCAGGTAATTTCCTCTGTACTCGCCGTTGATATAAAGATCTGTCCACACGGCATTCGTCGTATACTCCATACCCGCACCTTCAAGCATGCCAAAGACAAGCTTGTTAAGGAGCCTTGATCCGTCGAAGGCGTTTGCCAGAAGATAATACTTCTTGGAAGATGACATCTTTCCAATGGAAGTCTGTTTATTCAGCTTGATGGTATATGCTTTTTTCTTTTTTCCGAAGGAGGAGTTACCTCTGCAGCGGATATACATTTTGTCGGTCTTACAGTCGACCGATCCGTCGGGCGCTACAACCTGAAGGTCTGAATCAAGATAATACTCCCTGTCCAGATCCGTTACTTCAGCGCCTCTGAGATCAATAAAGGTTGTGTAGATGTTGGCGGAGTGGCAAAAGACAATTACGCCTTCAAACAGTATGTCTTTTCCGCTCGTTATTGTCAGCTGTTGTTCTTCATCATAGGAGATTTCGGAAGTGCCGCTCACATCACCGGATCCAAGCAGAGCCTGCTGTCCTCTGATATCCTTGTGCTTTTCGGCTTTACAGAATGTGGGGATAAACGCATATTTTGTACCGTCTATATCTGTCGTCATTATGCAGTCTCCCGATGGAAGCTGTACGTAGACTTCATCCTCAAAACAGAAGATTCCAATCTCGTCATTGGCAAGGGATGAGAGATGAGATGGAATATAAGACATAATGAATATGATTATTATGGTCAGAAAGCAGAGAATGATCCCCGCTTTGTTCCTGTCGATGCGCACTGTAATTGCTCCATGAAATTGTTTTATCAGTTCTTACATTGTGATTATACAGTCAGTTGTAAACATCAGCAAATCAAAATAAAAAAGCTCCCGGGTTAATCCGGGAGCTGATTCCAATTATTAACATCAAATATGTCGCCGGGTGTAACTTCGTACCACTTTCCATCGCTGGTGTCGAAAACATTCCCGTCATTGTCGGCCACAACAGCTTTTCTCGAAGTGGTTACGATCTGTTTATCCTGCTTTTTATCTGTGTTTACGGGGTTACCTGTAAACGGATTGACAGGATTATCAATTACGCCTTCCATGGCCATGGTAGGAACGTCTGCGTTGGTCATGAATTCATCGGATTCGATAAAGTCTGACGAACCAAAGTCCTTAACCATCAAAAGCGGATTATACCACTCGATGTTGAGCTCATCACTTAGCATTGTCTTATCAAGATCATTCAGCCTTCTGCCGTGGTCAGCTACAATAATGATTCTCGTGTTGTCCCAGCATCCGCTGTTTCTCAAATAATCACACCATTCGCCGACAGCCTTAAGGCTTGCAACATTGGACTGATAGTGTGAGATCTGGTCCATGTTTTCCAGATGAAGCCCTTCCGAACCGTTTGGAAATGCGCTGTTCTCATAATAATCCAGGAACTCATCAAGCATATTGTCGACGCCGACAGCGGGTTCGTAGTCCGGTATGGACAGAGCTGAAACATCATGTGTGGCGCCGTTTTGGAGAATGATGCAGTTGTTCTCGTCAGAATCGGATACTGAAGTCAGATCCGGCAGATTGAGGAGTACCGAAAAATCTCTGAGGAAGTTCAGGTTCACGCCGATATCCAGATGTGAGTAATAGGTTCCTTCGTTGTACAGAGTTCTCTGGAGCGCTACAGGAAGGATTCTCATTACGCTGTAGTAGAAAGCTCTGCTCTCCTGACTCTTCTGGTAGGATTCCGCGAATATTGGATCTATACCATCCATGTACTTGCCCTGGGTAAGCATTGCTTCAACATTTTCATACTGATCATAGATTGATAGATCTGCAATGAATCTGTAGGAGCCTGCATAGGGTGGATCGCACACTGTCACCTTGTATCCTGCTTCTGAGAACAGAGCGGGCATCATGAGCAATGCTTCATTATGCTTCTCGCGAAGACTCACATCACTTCTTGCGTTGATCGCCTCGACAGAATAATCATAACCGCCGAATATAGCGGGTGAACCGAAGTTTGTTGCGCTTCCAAAAGAGATGGTGTTCGGATAATAGGTAAAGCCACGGTACATCTCGGCAATCTCGGGCTTTTCGTCAAAGATATACGGGATATAGCCTGAAATAGCTTTATCAAGCATCATCACAACGACGTTTTGGCCATTTTTGGAGAGATGAAGAATCTCTTTTTCGTATCCGGCAACAGCCAGGTTCTTATTATGCTCGTGAACCTGGAAACCGACTTTTCCACCGATGATGATGACCATCACAAGTGTACTGATGGCCAGTATCTGCATGACTGCTTTCAGGTACTTGGGCAGCTTTTTAAGAAGTACAAACAGTGCGGCAAAAACTGCTGCAAGTATTACCAGGTCAAGAACCTTTTCTGTAGTAGAGTACTGCAGTCTTCCCTCATACACAAAAAGAGGTGTCATAATACCAAAGTTATTTCCAAAGAGCATGTAATTGACGATGGCCATTCCTGCAAGGAAAACCACTGCGATGGTCATTACATTTCTTGCCTTTTTCTTGGCAAAAGAATAGAAGATATTACCCCACAAAAAGAACAGTCCGCCAAACAGAGCGAGGTTGACAAGAACAAGGTAGACCGGGCCGTGGGTGGAGTTGATGAACTCGGTTGCCGATGAACTCACAACATTCAGGGGAATGAGTCCGCCGATAAAAAGTGACAGGAAAGCGCAGGTCCATACAAATACCGGTCTGCCCCAGCTGTTGTCTGCTTCAGTATCTGCAACTGCTGCGCCATCATCTGCATCAGAAAGCGCTTTATCAGGTGAAGGCTTTATCAACAGCTTCAGCACTACATTTTTAATGAGTGAATACAGATTGTTCATCGTCCAGTAAAGGACGAGTCCTGCAGGGCTGTTGTAGAGCAGGATCAGGAACACCGTCGCCAGACCGTATACCTGTACCTTTTCCCTTAACTTAAGATTTCGGGTATAGATAATTCCGGAAACGATATTGATGGCTGTCATCAGTATCGGCAGTATATTTATACCAAATGAACCGATGGTAAAGGTCCTGTCAGGAGCGCCGAGATCCTTGATAAATAGAAAAGACACACCGGACAGCTCGGGAAGATTTGAAAGGTAGTGATAGGCTGCTGTGAAGAAGGGAATCTGCAAAAGAATGGAAGCAGAGCTCTTAAGAGCATACCAGGATTTATATCCCTTCTCGCGATAATAGGTGGACAGCATCATGTACCGCTCATCGCCCTTAAAGGTCTTTTTGATGTGATTTACCCAGTGCTCCATGTCCTTCTGGCGCGCACGCTCTTCGTCCTGAATGGCGTCGGCACGCTTGTAGATCGGCAGCACCAGCGTCTGGATCACCAGGCTCACTGCGATGATCGCTATTCCCTTGTTGTCAAAAAGCTTGTTCATGACCATGTAAGTGAACATGACAAGCAGCTCTATTGGCTTAAACAGTATGTTATACAGTATAGTACTCATTCTTTAGGTTCCTCAAAACTCTTAAGCTTGTCGATGAGATAATCTGCGGTCCTTGCCGCACCTTCGCCGCGGTACATCCAGGCATCGTTTCTGGCCTGCTCACGTCCGGCGTTTATTGAATCATCGGTCAGGGTCTCATCGATCAGTTCCCGTATGACCGGAATGTCCTCTTTGGTTATCTTTCTGCCTATTGTCGGAAGGATTCCGTTCTTCCATGTCTGGGTATCAAGCCAGCAGGCATCGTACGGCGAAAGATCCATCTCCGTGTCCGTGTAGATAACAGGGCCGTCAAATACCAGTGCATACTCAAATATAACCCCCGAATAATCAGTGATCATTATATCGCTGTTCATAAGGGCGTCAAAATTGTCATTGTCATAGTTCCAGTGCCAGTTTTCTGATTCCGGGAATTTCTTTTCAAGTCTCGTCAAAAGATCTTTTTCCGAGGTGCTCGACTGTGGATGGGGCCTTACGATGATCTCGTAACCGGTCTTTTTCAGGCCTTCGAGAAACTCGTCGCCGAATTTGTTGAGGATTGAACTTGGACCCCAGGAAGGGGCTAAAAGAACTACAGGATTGCTCTTTTTCTTTTCTCTGACACCGGCTTTTTTAATCCTCTCGTCCAGAAGATCCAGGTATGTTGAACCTGTGACAAGGGTTTCCTTTGTCGGCAGATTGCGCACCTTTTCAAGGGACTTTACTTCATCGTCCTGATATGTGCCGGTTAAGAGTACAGCATCGTAAAAATCAAGACCAAACATTCTGTACATGGTATATCCGCCTGCGGCGTGGGATATGTGCACATAGTAGTTTGTGTCCTTTGATCTGCGCCACTGATAAACATCAAGACCCGGTGTTGTTGACAGGCAGATGCGTGCATTCATCATGTTGAGCCTTGCATAACCGCGGTTGCCTTCACCGATGAAGGTGCAGGTTACGTGCTCGTATTTCTCGTTAAGGGCCGGATCGTCGGGAGATATGGTCCAGTAGTGACATTCCTGTCCCCGCTTTTCCATTTCGTCGCAGATGGGTTTAAAGACGTTCCAGTATCTTTTGCTGTCCGAAAAGATCACTAACGGCAGTTTTTTTGAATCTGCAGAGGCAGCTGCGCCGCCGCTTGTAAAAAGAAACTTCAGCTTGATGAACCACTTTTTTGCAGCAAAAGCAAGGGTGGTCACCAGACCGATTATGGTTGTAAAAAGCATTGCCCCGGTACCGGGATCAATATATAAAAGAATATATCTGTTCAAAAAACAATCTCCTCTTAAATCCAGAATTTTTCTTCGGGATCGCGCATATCTGCATCAGGTAATCTGTTAAATGCGGCGGTATCCAGGCTGAATTTTCTGTAGATATTTGCGGCGTAAAAGATATCGTGGATCGATATGCCAATATTATACGCTAAAATCCGTTCTTTATCATTTTCGCGGCCTTTTGCCCTGCCTGTGACTGCATCACTGACTTCAGCAAAATACTTAAATTTCGAGAAGTTTTTAAAGTGGTCAACATGACCGGTATCATCGGCAAAAACCTTGTCGAAGAAAAGGTCACAGTTTGTAAAGCCCCGTGTATGGACGGGAACCACCAGAACTCCTTCCTTAAACCAGCTGTCCAGGGCAATGTCATCTTCGAAATACGTCGCACCGGATATTATAACATCTGAGCCTTTTATGCAATCCTCAATACTGTCAGCAATTATGAAGCTGACATTTGGATATCCCTTAAACCTTTCTATGAACAGTTCGGCCTGATCTTTGTAGCGTAGAAGTTTTATGGTCAGAGGTCTGTCGGTTTGGGACAACAGCACAAGAAGAGACGCCCTGGTCACGTTGCCCAGACCGATCAGTCCAAGTGTATTCCAGTCTGTTTTGGCAAAATGCATCACTGAATGGGCGGCTACCGCGCCGGTGCGCATTGCGGTGATCCAGTTGCCATCCATAAGAGCCAGAAATTCTCCGGAGTCAGCATTGAACAGGAGAAGCTTGCTGTCAAGTGAGGGTTTCCTTAATGGATAGCGGGTGACAACCTTGACTCCGCCTATAGCATTTCCATCTATGTCATTTATTATAGAGGGCATGACATTGCAGAAGATATTGCCGGGGAGATTGAGGTGAGTCTTCGGGGGCAGAAGTGAATTACCTTTATTCAATATCATCTTGCTGACCCAGTTGTAGCAGTCATCCGCGCTTATATCCAATGCTTTTATATCATCGAAGCTAATGATCTTCATAAAAGTCCTCTTATTCCTCTTTGCTCATCTCTGTCTTAAGTGCATCGACAAGTTTCCGGTTATCTTCCCTGCTGCGGATGGCGATTCTCACATACTGCCTTCCGTCAACATTCATCTTTGCTATCAGGTTTTTTATAAGAATATCGTGGTCAACGATAAGCCTTCTGTTGAGCTCTTTTGCAGTAATGCCGTTTGTGAGCTCTGCCATGAAGTAGTTGGCCTGGGAGGGTATTACCCTGACTCCCGGAATTGCTGAGAGCTCGGAAAAGAACTTCCGGCGCTCCTCCCTGAATCTGGCGAGGGCTTTAACATAGTCCTTGCGATACTTCTCGTAGATCTGCATATAGAACTCTGCAAAGGAATTGATGTTCCATATGGATACGTCTTTTTTGATCGCAGCGATGCTGTCTTTGTCGCCGGAAGCAAGAATGCCAAGTCTGAGTCCGGGAACACCGTAGGACTTGGATATGCTCTTCATTACGTACAGGTGGCTATTCTTGTCCAGAATATCCTGGTCGATAATTGAGGCCGTCGTGTCATCTGCGAAATCCACGAAACTCTCGTCTACTATGAATTTGATTTTGTTATCGCGGGTCCAGTCGATAAGCCTTAAGAGATCCGGCTTAGGAATATAGTTGCCGCTCGGATTATCGGGATTTATAAGGATCAGATTGCTGATATTTTTATCGCCGAAGAAGGACATGATATCGTCAGCCGAATACTTGTAATCATCGTTTTCGGGCCAGAATACTTCAACGTCGCTCTCATCGTATCTGTGGGGGTATTCTTCAAAGGTAGGCCTTATGATCCCGACCTTGCCATCCATTTTTTCCATGACGCACTTGATAAGTTCTGCGGCGCCGTTGCCCACAACGATATTATCGCGGCGGACTCCGAAGTTCTTGGCTGCCAGCAGTGAGTTTACGCCCATGCCTGAAGGGTACTGGGTCAGGAGCACAGGGAAGCTGGCCATCATCTCATCGACCATCTTCTGCGGCGGGAAGTAGGGATTTACAAGGTAGCAGAAATCCAGAAGTTTGGGATATCTCCAGTATCCGCCGTAGCGGGAGTGGAGCATCTCAACTCTTGCGTCCTCATCGGTTATGAACATGGAGGATGCGATATCGAGATCCTGAATGTCATCTATTTCATACCAGAGCTGCCCGTCAAGCCTCTTGGCCTTTATCTCGGGATCGTCCAGCATGGTGATAACCCTGAGCACCTGCTCGTAGTACTCGTTGTTGCCAAGAACCTTCTGATATGCCTCAAGGAAGGGCACATAGTGGGTCTCGGAGAAGTGCTTGCTGAACTTGTATATATTTACTGTCTTATAGTATCTTTCACGCTCATCGTATCTGAACTTGCTGCCTGGAACGAAGGCCTCGATAGTATCGTCTTCCGACAGCTTTACGCAGGTTCCGTCCATCCAGCTCTCGTACTTATCAACCAGAGCCAGGGTATCTCTTGGATCGTCGATAAGAGTGTCGAGGACAGCATCTTCAAATATAAGATCCGACTCGAAAAGAATGGTATCCTCTTTGCAGAGCCAGTCGCTGGCCAGCGAGAGGGAATATATGTTATTGGTCTTGTCATAAATGGGATTGTCTATGAAAACAATAGGTGTTTCTATACCCAGAGTCTCCACGTAGTCTATGAGCTTTTTTCCCTCATAGCCCACTACCATCACGATTCTGGACATGTGTTTTGCCTCGATCTGATGGAGCATGCGGTCGATAAGTGTGACTCCGTTTACCTTGACCATACACTTTGTATTGTCGTGAGTAAGCTCTTTTAACCTCTTGCCCATTCCGGCTGCTAAGATAACTGCCTGCATATTGTCAATCCATCCTTTATCTGAAAAATATATGGTTAACGCGCTGTTTTGCTCGTGGTAATTATATTCTTATTATAATGATTTGAAAAGTATAGCGATATCTCAATATGTTATAATCTAAAAGATGAGTATTCCGGTTGACGCAAGTAAGCTGTTATCCGTCCTTGACATAAGGGGCGCTTAAGTATATTTTATTGGTTTGAGCATTGAGTTAAGTGTCTATAAGAATTTGGAGAAGGTCGCTAAATATGTGGTAAACATCGATATTTCAGTGGACGAGGTGCAGTATACCTTTTTTGCAATCTTCTGCGCCGTATTACTTGGAGTGCTGATAAAGATCGTAAGAAAATACTAGGAAGTAAGTTTAAGAAAAGGTACTGATAACAAATTATGGGCGAAAAGAGTAATATGAACAGAGGTAAGGAACTTGCCAAGAATACCATAATCATATCCATAGGCACTTTTTTGCCCAAATTTGCCAGTATCATTACCATTCCCATCATTTCGGAGTTCCTGACGAAGGTGGAGTACGGTACCTATGACCTTATTACGTCCCTGGTATCTTTGCTCCTTCCTGTAGTGACACTTCAGATACAGTCAGGCGTATTTAGGTTTATAATAGACTGCAGAGATGACTCTGTAAAAAGAAAGCAGGTGATAACATCTGCTTATTTGTTTTTGATACCAATAAGTATTCTGTCGATCATTGGCCTCGACTTTTACTTCGGGGATTCCACGGGAACGCAGAAGATAATCCTCGGATTGTACTTCCTGTCTGAAGTATTTATCACCTGCACCAGGCAGATCGTCAGAGGCTTTTCGAAGAATAAGCTGTACTCCTTCAGTACAGTCCTGCAATCCTTGATCAACGCGGCACTGGTTGTCGTACTCGTGGGACAGCTTCGTATGGGGCTGAACGGAGTACTTATCGCAAATACTGCGGGAGCTCTCGTGAGCATAATAGTCATGCTCTTCTGGGGCGGCGTCTTCAGGGAAGTTAAGATTAGATTCTTTTCCTCAGAGACCCTCAAACTCCTGCTGGCCTACTCGTGGCCGATGATACCGAATGTCCTCTCTAGCTGGATACTGAGGATGTCCGACAGGTTTGTTATCAAGTGGTTTATCGGAATTGAGGCGGTTGCGGTATACGCCGCCGCATACAAGATCCCGCAGCTGTTCCTATCCTTCCAGGGATCCTTCACCTATGCGTGGCAGGAAAACGCATCCCTGGCGATAAAGGACAAAGATGCGAAGGACTATTATTCCCGTGTGTTCGACAAGGTATTTTGCATTATAGCAGGAGTGATGGCGCTGCTTATCGGATTTTCTCCACTCCTGTTTAAGATATTGATAAAAGGTGATTATGGAGATTCCTATCCTCAGATATCAATCCTGTTATTGGGAGTTTTCTTTGCATCTGTTTCAAGTCTTCTCGGTGGTCTGTACATTGCACATAAGAAGACGCGCAGTGTCGGGATCACGGTGGTCATAGCCGCGGTCATCAATCTTGCAATCGACCTTGGGACGGTAGGACTGATCGGGCTTTATGCTGCGTCCATTTCGACACTGATAAGTTATATGTGGCTGACGCTTTACAGAATGTATGATGTCAGGAAGTTCCAGGATATGGATTACAACTACAAGCTGTTGATACCAACTGTTATTCTTCTTTTTGCCATGGGTGCGGCAGCCTGGATCAATATACTTGCCCTGAATATTGTCAATGCAGCAGTGTCAGTAGTTCTGGCTTTCGTGCTGAACAGGAAGATAATGAAAACTATGCTGGATGCTTTTATGCGTCGCGTGCGCAAAAAGGATAAGTAATGGAAAACGTACTTCTGACTACAAAAAATAATCTCTGCATATCCTGTGGAATGTGTGAAGGAATATGCCCTGTTCAGTGCATACAGATGCAGAACAAAGCGGGGATGTTCCAACCGGTTCTCGGAAAAGAATGCACCTCCTGCGGCATGTGCCTGAATGTATGCCCGGGGATAGGAAAGCGCATTGATGCTGAAAAGACAGATGAGCTCATTGTCGATGATCTGACCGGCTCCTGTATAAGTGCTTATAAAGCCTTTAGCAAAGACGAGTACATCCGTTCCAGGGGAGCTTCCGGAGGTGTGCTGACAACTCTTTTATACAGACTTCTGAAGCAGAAAGCCTACGACGTTGCGTTCGTTGTGAATGATCTGTCTTATGGCGACTATGTGAAGACAGTTGCAATCACTTCAGACAATGCAGAGCTTTTACTTGAGCAGAGTGAGACTAAGAGTTCAAGCGGCAGCAGATATGTGCCAATAGGCCACGGCGACGCCGTCAGATTCATGCTCTCAAATCCCGATTCGAGGATAATAATAACCGGGACTCCATGCGCGATTAAGGGATTCTTAAGCGTTATAGAGAGCAGGAAATTAAACAGGGATAACTACCTTCTGATCGGCCTGTTCTGCGGAAGTGTGATGACTTACAGGGTATGGGATTACTTCTCCCAGAATAAATTCACCCATGGAAAAGAGCTTTCGGCTTTCCATTTCCGAAACAAGGAATACAAGGGATGGCCCGGTGACATCAAGATGTCTTTTGCGGACCACACCCACAGTTTTCTCGAAAGGTTAAACAGGATAGAGATAAAGGACTATTTCAAAGCTGAAAGATGCATTTACTGCACGGACAAGCTGAACATAAATGCAGACATTTCTCTGGGTGATGATTATACGGAAGGTGACAGCGACAAACTTGGTGCCAACTCCGTGATCATCAGAACGGACAGGGGAGCATCAGCCTGGGAAAAGTGCGCTGAATTCATTTCATACAGCGATGATGACGCAGGTAAGATAGCAGCTTCTCAAAAGGTTAAGAGAAACTGCATAAATCAGGTCTACGCGGACCGCAAGGAAAAAGAAATCTTTGCCGCCTCGGGCATGCGCTTTGACATCAACGCCATGGGCAAGTGTGGCAGAGAAGATGAGAAAAACGACAAATACAGCGACGTGATGGAGCATCTCGAAATGGGAAGAGGCAGTTTTGACCGCATCAATTCAAAACTTGCGCTCAAGCATTTCAAGAAGAAAATTGCCGGAATAGTAAAAAGACATTGAAAGGGAAGCGGATCGCCATACAGCCCTCCGCCGGACAAAAAGCGATGAAAGCCGTCAACAACAGGCAGTTTATTATAATGAAAGCCAAATACGAAGATGCCGGTTTCGAGCATGTTCAGTTGAGCTGCGGCCTCTTTCTCTCATATCAGAAGAATCTCAGTATCAAGACATACGATGATAAAGTCTTACTTGGGAACGCGTTTCACTGCAAAAAAACAGGCGATATTGTTTTGGATGATGCTTCGCTTTCTGATATGAGAAACTGGGCAGGACGCTGGATTCTGATCTCCGGAAATGAGCTGTACATGGATGCATGTGGAACGCTTGGAGTGTTCTACGGATATGACGAATCCGGATCACCGGTGTGCTCAAGCAGTATCGCACTTGCTTCAGAGATGATCCCGGGAGCGAAGTGGAATTCGGACTTTAAGATCGACAGGGGCAATCCCCCTACCTTCGATTTTTATCCGGGGCCATGTACACCAGTGGACAAGGTAAGAGCTCTTTTGCCTTCCGAGTACTTAGACCTCTCTGAGGGAAAAGCAAAAAGGCGCAGTGATTTTGACTTTACAAGATATAAGAATCTGAGCCGCGAGGAATTGCAAAAGAAATTCACAGGCAGCGCCGAGACGGTTTTAAAGAATATTGAGAAGCAGTATGCAGGCCATATGTGGCTTCCTCTTACAGGCGGGACGGACAGCAGAACGCTGTTTGCACTCCTTAAAGGCTGCGGAGCGGATTTTAAATGCTACACTATTAAGAGACCTGACACAAAGGCATATGACATGGAAATACCCGAGAGCATATGTCGTAAGTCGGGAATAACTCATGAGATATTCACAATTTCAGAACCTGAAGATAAAGCGCTGAAGGCGCAGAGAGAAGAAGAGCTGGAAAAGCACTGCGGCGGAAGGACCACAAGAGGCACGGAGATCGGACAGTATATCAGCGGTATAGATGTGCCGGATGCCGACAATGCGGTTATTCTCTGGGGAACAGTCTGGGAGATGGGAGCAAGGTTCTACTACAACCGGGTTGATCAGGAATCAATCTATGCTACCGACCTTGAAACAATAAGAAACGCAATGAATAAGATCAGCGACGGGATTTGGAGAAGCTCAAGTGTCCACGTCCGTTCTCTTGAAGAGTGGAGCGAGAAAGCAGTAAATGAGCCTTATGAAGGCCTCAACTGGGTGGACAGAATGTACTGGGAGCAGAGAGTTGGCGCATGGGTAAAGTACTCCTATCAGGCCTATGACCTCTTTGACAGCCTCAGGATAAGTCCCGTCAACTGTCAGAGCATAATTGAACTAATGGTTTCCTACAACAGCGTCGACCCTTCGAAACACTTCAAGAAGGACATACAAAAGAGCGTTATCACTGACCTGTGCCCGGAGCTTAGCGATATACCCTACGGGAAGGCAAAAAAGAGTTTTGCCAAACGGGTTTCGGGATACATCAAAAGACGACTGAACAAGCTGAAGTACCGCGGCTTTAAGAACGGGGATAAATAATGAACATTGTAATTACCGGAGCAGGTTTTAATAATAAAGGCGCTCAGACTATGCTGTTCATTACAGCGTATGAGCTGAAAAAAAGATATCCCGGCTGTGATCTGTACTTTGTAACTTCCGAGGTGATGGATCCAAAGGAACAGAAGAGATACTGTTTTAAGTATATATATCGTCCTGCCTTTGTGAGGGCGCTCAGAAAGATCACCGGTTCAAAAGAACTAGCCGGAAACGAGAAGAACGATACCCTCAGAGCAGCCAAGCAGCTGGTAAAGTACCGCTTCCAAAAGGAGATAACAAGGTCCTACGCAGAGAAGATACTGCGGGATACGGCACTCATTGTGGACATCAGCGGATTCCTGCTGTCCTCAAAGATGGCCGGTGGACGCAACAGGGAATTCCTTGCAGTCATGGATATGGCACATAAGATGAACATACCAATGGTTCTCATGCCCCAGTCCTTCGGACCCTTTGACTATCCGGAAAAGGTAAAGGGAGAACTCATGGATGCCATCAGGCGGATATTGCCTTATCCTGTCCTTGTATATGCCAGGGAGAAGGAAGGATATGATCTCCTTAAGAAAGAAGTCACTTCTGACAACGTATATCTGTCCAAAGACCTGGTTTTACAGAACCGCAAGTTCAGCCTTGAAGATATCGCAGACGTAAATGGAATGGACTTTTCTGTTCCTGAGATCATCACGCAGCGGAATGTAGCTATAATTCCCAATTCAAAGGTGCTTCAGTTTATAGAGGATAAGGATCTCTATTACGACCTGTACTGCGACATCATCAAAGAGCTGATCGGATTTGGCAAAGACATTTATCTTATCTATCACTCAAACGAAGATCTTAAGATCTGCAATACGATCTTTGACAGAGCCGTGTCCGATAAAGTGCATCTCATAGACAAGGAACTAAACTTCTGGCAGTTTGAGAAGTGCATACAGAAAGTCGATTATGTGGTTGCTTCAAGATATCACTCACTTGTACACGCATTCCGCAACGGCGTGCCCTGCGTGGGACTTGGCTGGGCAGAAAAGTACAGCGCGCTTTTCGCTGACTTCGGCCAGGACAGCTATGTCTTTAACCTTGCGGAAGCTGCTGACAAAGACGCTATAATGGAGTCTGTAAGGAAAATGGAGTCTGCATATTCCGAGGAAGCAGGCCGCATAAGATCGTCACTTGATGAAATACAGAAAGACAATTGTTTTGAGAAAATGTTTGCAACAGTAGGGGAGCTTGGATAAGCGGTATGAAAATTCTGCTACTTAGTACAATCTACCATATAGAAGGAAGGCCCGATCTGTTTCATGACACCAGCGCGATCCATTATCTTGTAAAGCACTGGGCAAAGGACAACGAAGTGCGGGTTCTCAACACCTACACCCACAGCTATAAAAAAGTGCTTCGCTATCTCAACGCCGAAAACCGGAAAAACTATAATGCCGGATACAGCTTTGAAAAAGACGGCGTAAAGGTTAAACTGGTGGAGATCCAGAAGGCTCCCGGACAGGGCTGCTATTTTCTGAGATATCAGAGAAAAAAGATCATGGAGGCCTTTAAGGAACTGGTGGGCGATGGCTTTATGCCCGACGTTATCGTCACGCATTTCCCCGGTTCCTCGGTGTACTACCTGCCTCAGATTCAGGATTACTACGGAAGAAAGATACCGGTAATAGGCGTTATGCACAGAACCGATGTCACCGAACTTGAAAAGGGACGATTAAAGCCGTATCTTCTGGAAAGAAACTGCGACGTATTGTTCTCAAGATCCCAGGCAATCCATGACAGGGCGGAAAAGTTCGGCCTTAAGAATCTCAGGTCGGATATCGTAAGTTCCGGCGTTGCCATAAGCAAAGAGAATATAGAATTCAGCTCCCGTCGGGGTGAAACACTTCGCATAATATTTGCAGGTAAAATAAAGAAACAGAAACATATAGAAGTTATAATCCTCGCCCTTGAAAAGCTTAAGAGTGAGATGAAAGTCACTTTGGAGCTGGTGGGAAGCGGCGACGACGAAGGGCGCCTGAAGGCTCTTGCAGCAAAGTGCAAAGTGAGCGACCTCGTGACCTTTACAGGCAGGAAACCAAGGGAAGAGGTGCTAAAGAGAATGAGGGATTCAGATCTCTTTTGCATGACCAGCATCAATGAAACTCTTGGCCTTGTGTACCTGGAAGCCATGTCCGTCGGATGCGTGCCGATCGGTACCAAAGGTGAGGGAATTGATGGTATCATAGTAGATGGAGAAAACGGATACCTGGTTGATAGAGACAATATGGTGGACAGCCTTATTGACATTATCAGGAAATACAATAAACTATCGATTGACGAACAAAACGAAATGAAGAAACGCGCAGTCGAGACTTCTAAGGATTACGACGAAGAGGCACGGTCAAAGATCTATCTTGATCTGATCTGTGAAACTCTGAGAAACAATATATAGAAAAAGAGGAAAAAGAATGAATATCAGCATTTTCGGATTAGGATATGTAGGATGTGTGGGAGCTGCCTGCCTGGCAAAGCTCGGTCACCACGTGATCGGAGTTGAGAGAGCTCAGAACAAGGTGGACCTCATCAATGAGGGTAAGCCCACCATCATTGAGGCAGAGATCGATGAGCTTGTTAAGGAAGGCCATGACAAGGGCATGATCGAAGCAACTACAGACTACGTCTATGCAGTAAAGAATACAGATGTTTCTTTTATCTGCGTGGGAACACCCAGCAGCAAGGAAGGACACCTGAACCTTGACTATATCTTCGGCGTTGCAAAACAGATCGGCGAGGGCATGAAGGAAAAGGACGGCTTCCACATTGTCGCAATAAGAAGTACCGTTCTTCCGGGAACAAACCAGAAGGTCGGCGAGATACTTGCCGAGACTTCAGGAAAAGAGAGAGACAAGGATTTCACTGTGGTTTCAAATCCCGAGTTCCTGAGAGAGGGTACGGCTGTTCACGATTACATGAATCCTCCGCTGACACTGGTGGGCACAGATAATCCGAAGGCTGATGAAGTGTTCAGGGAGATTTACAAGGACATTCCAGGCGAGTATGTTTCAGCAGAGATCAAGGTCGCTGAGATGATGAAGTACGTCAACAACACTTACCACGCGCTTAAGATCGTGTTTGCCAACGAGGTGGGCAATATCTGCAAAGCCCTTGACATAGACAGCCACAAGGTTATGGAGATCTTCTGCAAGGACAAGCAGCTCAACATTTCTCCTTACTATTTCAAGCCGGGGTTTGCATACGGCGGATCATGCCTTCCCAAGGACTCTAAGGCCCTCAGGACTCTTGCGCATGACCTCTATGTTGACGTTCCTGTAATGAACGCCATTGATCCTTCAAATGAGATTCAGAAGAAGACTGCCATCGAAGTGATCGAGAGCAAAGGTAAGAGAAAAGTCGGAATCCTTGGACTGAGCTTCAAGGCCGGCACCGATGACCTTCGAAACAGTCCCATCGTAGACGTGGCAGAGAGCCTCTACGGAAAGGGTTATGAGATCCATATCTATGACCGCAATGTAAAGGTAAGCCAGCTGACCGGAACAAACGCTGACTTTATCGCAGCAAAGATCCCGCACCTGCACCAGATCATCACAGATAATCTCGATGAGGTTTGCCGGCAGTGCGATGTTCTCGTTATAACCAATAAAGAGAAAGAGTTCGCTGATGTACCTGAAAAGTACCCTCACAAGTGCATCGTTGATCTTGTGAGACAGTTCAGCGAAGTTGATTACGACGGTAACTACGAAGGAATCAGCTGGGGAAATATCAATTCCAACGCTTCACAGGACAAGGCCATTTCAAGAGACATGGCCAGCACGGAGTTTTAAGATGTCAGACAGACTGTTACTGAGAACCGGTAAGAATACTTATGCTCCTGCCTGTGATTATCTTAAGGATGAACTGGGCTTCGAGGTGATAGACCTCATAGATGATAAGGCCAAGTCCATCAAGTCCAAAAAGGAGCATATAAAAGAAGGTTTCAGAGGTATTAAGGCTATTTCTGCCAATAAAAAGAGAATCAAAAAGGCAGATACGCTTATCTCAATCGGAAATTTTAACAGCATGTGGCTTCTTGTCCTCAACAAGCTGCATATCATCAGGCCCAAAACAATACTGTGGTGGGCCTTTTTTTTCCACAGTAAAAAAGCCCAGAAATTACTGAAGGTTCTGGTTAAACTCACCGGGGCGGAGAACGTTAGGTTTGTGGTCTTTTCACAGTGTGAGATTGAGCTTTACCACAAAGCTCTCGGAGTGAAGAAAGACAGATTCCTGTATCTTCCCTACGGCAACTGGACCGATTCTGCAGAGGATGACAGTAAAAAAGTACAGACGAAAGACTTCTATTTTTCCGGCGGATATTCAAACAGAGACTATAAAGCTCTGATAGATGCATGGTCAGGCAGGCAAAGAATCGAAAAGCTTGTTATAATTGGTTCAAGGAATAATAAAGAACTGCCGGAATATGTCAATAAGTTCAACAATGTTTCCATCCTGCTGGATGTGCCCTCGCAGACCTTTGATGATTATCTTGTAAACGCTAAAGCCTGCATCCTTCCCTTTAAGGATAATACCGGAGCATCGGGACAGTCAGTTATGCTGCGTTGCATGCGGCTTGGCAAGGTCGTGATCGCAAAAAGAACGGACATCATTGAGGAGTATTCGGATGACTCCGTTATCATGGTCGATAACTATGATGAGGACCTCTCAAAGGCTATGGAACTGGCATCGGATCCGGATTACTGCAGGAAGATGCTGGACCGTCAGAAAGCTCTTTACGAGCAGAAGTTCAGCTATGCCGCAATAACGGCGCGGCTTAAGGAGATTGTCGAAACTGTAGAGAGTCGGTAAAAGAGGATATATCATTGGATATTACATGGCTGATAAGAAGACTGAAGGCGATGAGCGGCCCCGAAGTGATGTGGCGCATTTCTCAGAAGGAGCTTCAGCTTCTGGAAGGAATCAGGTTTAGGTTTAGAAAGGTGCCTGTTACCAAAAAGGTTTTTAGTAACAGGCTTATTTCTTTGCGTCCGGATTCCGCAAAACTCTGCATTAGTTATGCGGATCACAGCTATTCCGCAGACACCTCGATCCATCTTTTAGGCGGCGCTTCCTATGACGAGTACCGCATGAAATGGAATGCCGGCTTCCAGACTGGAAATACGTGGCCGGATAGTTTTTCCTATAAGCTAAACTACAGGAACAGAGATGATATCGGAGATGCCAGAACCAACTGGGAATTAAACAGGCATTTTCAATTCCCGCTTCTTGCCAAGGCATATAAGGTTACCGGAGATAATAAGTATATATCCGAACTTCTGGAATTAATGGACGACTGGAACGCAAAGAATGCGTTTCTTCACGGCATATCATGGACCAGCGTTATGGAAGTTGCCATACGCTGCAGCAATTGGTGTTACACCTATGCTTTTTTGGAAGAATCCAAGGTGACCGGTGAGATTCTTGAGGACCTTCGCAAAGGCATCCTCAATATGACTGACTATATAATAAGGCACTATTCCAGATTTTCTTCAGCCAATAATCATCTGATCGTTGAGGCCTTCGCCATAGGGCAGAGTGGTATTCTTTTTGATAATAGCGAGTGGACAGACCTGGCAATCTCAATTCTTACAGAAGAGCTCACCCTTCAGAACTATGACGACGGCGTAAATAAAGAGCTGTCACTGCATTATCAGTCCTTCTACATGGAGGCCATGGGTCTCATCATGAGACTGCTTAAGAAAAACGGCATTTCCTATCCCGGAATCTGGGACGATATGCTCTCAAAGATGTGCAGATATCTGTCTGACTGCAGAGGAAGTCTCGGCGAGACAGTTGAGTTTGGAGACAACGACGAAGGCAAGATTCTGGACCTTTGCGGCGGAGATGCTCTCAGGCACTATGAATATATCCTTGGCATGTTCAGTATTCTTTTGGAGGAACGGTATATTGATCTGAAAGAAGATACCTGCGAGAATCTGCTCTGGCTGTTCACAAAAGAAGAAATCGCTGAGGCGCAAAAAAAGCCGCCCTATCGCAGTCCGCAGTACAGCAGTTATACTGAAGGCGGCGTCAGCATATTGAGGAGCTCTGACAAAAAGGTTCTGATAGGCGTGGATCACGGCGCCCTGGGATTTGGCTCGATCGCAGCCCACGGACATGCTGATGCACTGAGCTTCCAGCTGTACAGCTGCGGTCAGCCTGTATTCATAGATCCGGGTACATATATCTATCACTGCGACTTAGACAGCAGAAACAGATTCAGGAAGACATGTAATCACAACACCGTGACCATAGACGGTAAAGATCAGTCCGAGATGCTGGGGCCGTTCCTGTGGGGCAGAAAAGCAAACGCATCCCTGCTCAGATCGAAAGAAAAGGGAAGCGGCATTGAGCTTGTTATGGAGCAGGACGGATATCTTCCGGTAATGCACACCCGTACTATAAGATTCGACGGAAAGCGCACACTGGATGTCGAGGATGTGCTGAGCGAAGTAGTTAGTGCAACAGCAACCTTTATCCTTTCGCCGGATGTCAAAGCCCTGATAAAAGGCGGCCTGGTTGAACTCTACAGAGGCGGCGACAAGATTGGCCAGCTGTCCTGTGAAAACTGGAAGGCCCTGAGACTTGACGGCTTCCAGTGTTCAGAGCAATATGGCATCAGAAAGGCCACCTCAGGTATAGTGATAGAATTTGAGAAAAAGTGCCTTGCGAAGATAGTTCTTTTTACAGAATAAGCAAGGGAAAGACAGACAGAACTAATTTCTGTTTACACTTTTTACACTTGTGTGTCTGAAAATAACTTGGTGGGCTGTTCCGGGGATGAAACCTCCTTAATTGGACGACTGAAGTGTAGATGATAATAATTTATCGATATTACGCATAGATTTTACTGCTGTATAGAAATACGATGGAACGCAGCAGTAGGCCTTTAGTTTCTATACTGCTGGAATCAAGAAAATGCGTTTTTGTTAGTAGCCTCATCGGTATATCAGTCATCAGATCATTATAATACTTACTGCTCCATTTTTGCTTTCAGGAGAGTAAGCAGTAAATGAATTATAATTGACAGATTTTTAAGAGAATTGTTTTGAAAGCAAAAACAATAAAATGCACAGTACTACTAACAAATCAGGAAAAACTGATATATAGCAGTAGTTAAAAATTAACCATACTGCCGTATATCGAAAATTCCAAAAACAGAAGTAAAATACACGCGGAATATCGTAAATATGTTGTCAACCATAGAAGATCGATTCAAAGAAACACTTTTTAAAGGACTTAAATAGAAAAAATTGGAAATTATAGCGGACTTTTTATATACTTCTAGTGGTAAGTAATAAACGTATTCCAAGTAATAAGCAGTAAGAGGACAGTAAATGAAACAGGACAGAAAAGTTTTGATAATAGTTGAAAACCTTCCGGTGCCCTTTGATACCAGGGTATGGCAGGAGGCTACAACGCTGGCGGCCAACGGATATACCGTATCGGTTATATGTCCCAAGGGCAAAGGCTATACAAAGGATGAGGAGTTACTCCAGGGTGTTCATATCTTCCGTCATGATCTTCCGGCAGAAGGGAACGGCCCTATTGGGTACTGGAACGAATATACATCAGCTCTGAGGGAAGAGACCCGCCTCGCAAAGAAGGTTTATAAAGAGATCGGCTTTGACGTGATCCACGGATGTAACCCGCCGGATGACATCTACATGGTTGCCAACAAGTTCAAGAAATATGGCGTTAAGTATGTCTTCGATCACCATGATATCTGCCCCGAGCTGTTTGAGGCGAAATTCGGAAAGAAGGGCGGTCTCTTATACAGGAGCCAGCTTTTCTTTGAGAAGCAGACCTATAAGCACTGCACCTTCGCTTTTGTGACCAATGAGAGCTACAAGAAGATCGCCATCGAGAGGGGCGGCATGGATCCCAATAAGGTGATCGTGTTAAGGAGCGGCCCCAAGCTTGAGAGGATGAAGATTCAGGACCCTGTTCCGTCCATCAAGCGCGGCTATGAGTACATGGTCGGATACATTGGCGTAATAGGGCAGCAGGAGGGCGTTGAGTACCTTCTTGATGCTGCGAAGTACATCAAAGAGAGAGACAACAATGTCTTCTGGGGAATAGTAGGCGGTGGCCCTCACCTTGAAGCACTTAAGAAGATGTCCTGCGACATGGGACTTGATGACTGCGTTGAGTTCATCGGCCGTGCTCCAGACGAGCAGATGCTTCAGTATCTGAACACTGCCGATGTCTGCGTAAACTGCGACAAGTACAACAGCATGAACGACAAGAGCACCATGAACAAGATCCTTGAGTACATGGCTCTTGCAAAGCCCATCGTTCAGTTTGATCTCACGGAGGGAAGATATTCCGCAGCTGATGCATCGCTCTATGCAAAGAGAAATGATGCCGAGGATATGGCAGAGAAGATAATAGAGCTTTTGAAAGACCCTGAAAAGAGAAAGAAGATGGGCGAATACGGCCGCAACCGTATCATAAACGAACTCAGCTGGGAACACACCAGCAAAGCACTCCTGGAAGGATATGAGAGATTCTTTTCCGGCGAGTTTAACTGACGACAAGAAGGAGTATTGATGAAAAAGATACTGCTGATTTCAAATGAGGTGCTCCATTACAGGCAGAAAGTCTACAACTATCTGTGGGAGAGATTTCTGGAAGACGGCTATGAGTTTGAAGTTCTGGCTGACAAGGTTCAGAAAGTCGACTATGAGCTTAAGTTCAAATGTTATGAAGAGAGCTTTGACAAAAGAAAGTACTTCAAGCTTCTGGGAAGCATAAAGCCTGACACTGTAATCCTGTTTTTGCATCTGAAAGACAAGATCATGATCTCGCTCATCGCATACTGCAAGATGCACGGCATCAGGGTGATCTTCTGGAATATAGGAATAAACCAGAGGACTCCCAACGCACTGCTTAAAAACGCATTGTTTCATGCGATCCACAGGTCCTGCGATGCACTCATTACATATACGCCTGATACAAAACGAAACTTCCCGAAAGACTGCAGCAAGAAATTGTTTGTGGCATATAATACCCTCAATCTTACCGATATCGATAAGTCCCGCTATGACAGGGAAGAGACAAAAAAGAAATACGGCATAACAGAAAAGCGGGTTATCCTTTACATATCCAGAATGATGCCCTACAAGAGGGTGGACCTTCTGATGGACATGTTTACTGACCTGGATGATATCGCCGTGGTCATCGTGGGTCCCGGTTTTACGGACGAGCAAAAAGCTTTCTGTGAAAAGCACAAGAACCTGTATTATCTTGGCGAGAAGTATGGCGATGAGGTGAATGAGATCTACTGTATGGGCGATATCTTCAGCACGCCCGGCCATATCGGACTTGCGATGTGCGAATCCCTGTTCTGGGGGCTTCCGGTTATCCTTTTAAAAGGCAGGCATGCGCCTGAGATCTATTACATGAAAAACAACGTGACCGGATACCTCGCAGATGATGAGGATGATTTCAGGTCCTATGCTATTGACCTTCTTCGGGACGACGAAAGGCTGAAGACCATGTCAGAGGCCTGCCTGAAAGAATATCGGGACGAATGCGGTATCGACAATATGTACCGGGGCTTCCTTGAGGCTGTGAAGTATTGCGAGAAGGGCTGAAGTCATTTCCGGTAAAGCTTAGTTGGAGAGATATGATAAGTGTAAGTACAGTTCTTTTTTACTTATATTTTTCAGTGATGTTTGGAATGCGCATGTGGGGCATCTATGAAGGAACCGCTCTATATGCGCCGCTTTTGGTGGTCGGATTTCTGATCTGGGGTCTGAGCATTCTGACATCGAAACACACGGTTTACGAGTATATCCTCTATCTTTTGTTGATGGGACTGGCGGGTCTGGTATATATAAGATCCGGTGAAAAAGGTCTTCTGTTGTATTTCACACTGATGCTGGGTGTTAAGTACATTGACACCAAAAAGCTGTTCAGGGTCGGAGTGATCGTCGGCGGAATGGGCATGGCATGTCTGTGCTTCCTGTCTTCTTTCGGACTTATAGAGGACCTTGCATATCTTCAGAACAGAAAGCCTTTCGGACTTATTTTCAGAAGATCACTGGGACTTCCGCATCCCAATACTCTCAGCACTTCCTTTGTTGTCATCTCAGCCATGGTTCTTTTTATGGTGGGATACAAAAACAAAAAGAAAGTCCTGTCGGCATCGATACTTTTGTTTGTGATCTCTTTTTACCTGTTCCTGTATTCGGGCAGCAGGACCGGAATTATATTTAACACAGGACTCATTATCCTGAACCTGATCTATGCCTACAGACAGAAGCTGGGGATAATAGAAAAGGCAATAGCGATCATAGAGCTGCCGGTTCTTTCGCTCATGTCGATAGTGATACCGATTGTAGTGCCTGAACCGACGCTTCGTGAGCTGCTCAATGTGGACAAGACTTTTGTTTTCAGATTTATCATCGGGAAAAGCCACTATGAGCACACGCCGCTGACGCTGTTCGGAAGCAGGCTGAACAATCCGGACCAGCCTATTTACGGAATCGATCTGTCACAGCTGTATCTGTTTTTACAGCTTGGTATAATAGCATTTGTTATTATCACGATATTGCAGGAACTCACCATAGTTGAGGAAGTTAAGCAGAACAGAATCAGCGAGCTGGTGATCACCGTTGTGTTCCTGTTTATGGGCCTGACGGACCCGTTCCTGTATAATATCAGTTATAAGAACATTCTATTTGTCTTTATCGGAAAAGAGCTGTTTGCCCAGCTGGCAAAATGCGAAGAAAGGCTTCCGGAGTTTCTTTTGCGGAGCATACAGCCGATAAAACTTCCTGATATCAAACTCAAGGGGCTTTTAGATCCGGATGCCTCTGAAGGAAAGTTTTCCATGATGTCAGGGAAAAAGAATGTGGTTACAATTGCAGCTTCGGTACTGGTATTTACCATTGTTGCCGCAGCATATTTTGTGATTACGCCGGATCCCGATTATGTGTTGTCCGATTCCAACAAGCGTGAACACCAGGTACTGAAAGTATTGGAAGGTGACACATACTCCGAACAGGAAATAGAAGAAATAAAGAGCGATGGAAACATCGTGTTAAACTACACAGATGAAAACGAGCTCATGTACAAATATTACGCCGACGAAAACGAACCGATAGAGGGTGGATATCTTGCGCCGAATGCCGGAAGGATGGAAAAGGCGCGCAGAGGTATCAGCATCGTCTTATGGGGAACGGTGGCAGTGTGGCTTGTTTCCTTCTGCATACAGCAATTTAAGAACAACCGAGGTGAGGTGGCAAAATGGGGATGACAAATACCATAAAGGGCTTTTATGAGAAGATGCCAAAGGGCATGAAGTTTATGCTCTCACCGGTATTCATCCGCCTTATGGTGAAAAATAAGACCTTTAAAGCGACCTGGGACGAGCTGGACAGGTTCGAGAAGATGACTTCGCAGGAGCAGGCAGAGTATCAGCTGAAAAAACTTAAAGATACTCTTGTTTATGCATACGAAAACGTTCCTTACTACAAGCAGCTTTTTGATGAGAATAAGTTCTCACCCTATAAACTTGAAAAGATTGATGATATAAAGGCCCTTCCCATACTTGAGAAGGATGTTGCTGTTGAGGCTGGAGATAAGCTCTACAGCACAGAGCCCGGTCTGAAGTACTACAGGACGTCCACAGGAGGCAGCAGTGGAAAATCGCTGACGGTGCTTCTGGATAAGGACTCCATATACAAAGAAAGAGCGGTAGTGACGCATTTCATGTCCCGCTTCGGATATGATCCGCTGAGGACTAAAACAGTGCTGTTCCTTGGTCATAATAAAGATCAGGACTTTTACTACTCCCCGCTCAAAAACGAGATTGTTATTGCGCCGTTCAGGCTCTTTTCCAATGACAATTTCCAGCAGATCTGTGACGACATAGAGAAATTCGGCGCGACTTTTCTGACGGGATATCCTTCAGCCATAACGCTGTTTGTTCAGATGCTTGAGAAAACCGGCCGGAAAATGAAATTCGATCACGTAGTGTATTTTTCAGAGAACTGCAGCGACGAGGACAAGGCGTATATTGAAAAGCAGCTGGGCGTCGGCGTGGACTCATACTATGGGCACACTGAGAGATCCTGTTTTGCAGAGATAAAAGACGGCAAGTGCACTTTCAACGATTTCTACGGACTTACAGAGCTGCTTCCAACAGACGACGAAAAGGAATTCAGGATAGTCTGCACGGGCTTTATGAGCCATAAAATGCCTTTGATAAGATATGCCACCGACGATGTTGTGCGCATGCAGGATGACGGAAGCATGGTGCTCATCGGCCACAGGCGAAGCGAGGTGTACCTCATCAGCAAGAACGGTCAGAAGGTCTTTAAAGGCGCGATGACCATTCACCTTGAAGAACTGAAGAAGGTAAAGAGATATCAGTACTATCAGGATGAACCCGGCAAGGCAGAACTCAGAATGATGCTCGACAGTCCTTTGACAGATGAGGAACTGAAGGCAGTTGAGAAATACATTACCCGCAGATGCGAAGGGCTGCTTGATATTAAGATTGTTTTCGTGGATGAGATCAAGCTGTCTTCCAGAGGAAAGTATATATGGGCAATAAGCAACCTGTAGAACAAATGAATACATCCAAGAGCAGCAGTATATATCGAACGACCTTTGCCATCGACGAGGCGTCCATTGTGCTGGCTTTCTTTTCTGCGATAGCGATCCGGTTTGACAACATCATTCACTGGGTTGATTTCAGCTACGGTATTTATGTCTCGATATTTATCACCGTGGTCTTGTTCCAGCTTATCGTATTCTTTTTGTACGACCGCAGAAAGCCCACTGTTGTGGAGATGGATCCGGCGGACAACGCCGTAACGGTCGTAAAGAGCAGACTGTTTCTGATAGCTCTTTCGATCGCGTACCTGTTTATCATCCGCCGCTCGGTTCTTGCTTCGAGGATTGTTATAGGTCTCTTCTTTACGCTGAGCATGGTTTACAGCTATGTGATGAGGCTTATTTATAAAAAGCTGTATATTAAAAAGCACGGCGTACCGGGAAAACAGAAGGTATTTAAAACCACACTCTCGGGAATTGATGTCGATGCTGTTGTAAAAACTGTAAAGACTGAAGGCTATGATTGTGTTCTTATAGCCGGCGATGACGGAGCTGACAAAGAGCAGCTGAAGGAAGTCCTTCACAGGCTTGAGATCAGTCAGATCAGAACATATCTGGGATTAAACAGCTACGGCAATAATGTGATGTCCGGAATAGTTACGGACATTGATGAACACGCTTCAATCCCGGCCTATGTGAGAAGCGACCGCTTTGATGTATTTGGAATAAAGTATTGTGTAGCGCGGATCGAAGAAGCGGTGCAGCATGTCATCAATCATATCGAAGACTTAAGGGGACAGTATATCTGCTTTTCAAATGTCCATACATCTGTTATGGCACGGGAAGACAGTGAATATCTTAATGTTCTGAATTCTGCAGCAATGGTATTTCCCGACGGAACACCCATTGCGAATATCGGAAAAAAACTGGGCTATCAGGGACTTGAGCGTGTTGCCGGCCCCGACTTCATGCAGAGGATGTTCAGAGACACCATGGACGGAAAGGTGTCACACTTCTTCTACGGATCAACCGAAGAGACTCTGACAGCTCTCAAAGAAAACCTTGAAAAGACCTATCCCGGTATTAACATTAAAGGCATGTATTCTCCGCCTTTCAGAGCACTGTCCAAAGAAGAGGACGAGGCTGACGTCCGCATGCTGAACGAATCCGGAGCAGATATAATCTGGATAGGCCTCGGCGCGCCGAAGCAGGAGAAGTGGATGAATGCCCACAAGGACGCTGTCCATGGCGTAATGATGGGAGTCGGAGCAGGCTTTGACTTCCATGCGGGGACAGTAGACAGGGCTCCGATGTGGATACAGAAAATAGGTCTTGAGTGGCTCTACCGGCTCTTCCAGGATCCGGGCAGACTCTTTAAAAGATACTTTGTCACAAATATCAAATTTATCTGGTATAGGCTGCGTGGCTGAGACTCACTAACACAAATGGATCAGAATACGAAAACTATTACAACCGACTACAGGTTCAAGTTAATATATGCCATTGCCATGACCATGGTCGTCGCAGGACACATGACCAGCGGCGTGAATCTTACTCTGAACGGGTGGTTCCCTTATTTAGGGCTCCACCTGCCTCTGTTTATGTTTGCGTCGGGGTATTTTTTCAAGGACGGCGCGGTCGCAAACACCGGAGCCTATGTGCTTAAGAAGGTAAAGATCCTGCTTATTCCGCTCTATATCTATAACCTGATTTATGGCATCATCAAATATGTTTCCCGGTTCATCGGGTTTACCATCGGAAACCCGCTCAATCTATACAACCTCACACTGGCGCCTATAACAGACGGGCATCATTTTGAGTACAACATGGGCGGCTGGTATGTTATACCGCTGTTCATGGTGGAAGTGTTTTACGTGCTCCTTCGAAAGCTCTTTTCCATGAAAAAGAATCCGCTCCCTGAGTGGGTGAGCTTTGCCCTGTGCGCAGCCATCGGAGTTGCCGGCAACTACCTGGCATATTTCGGATATAATCATGGCTGGTGGCGTGTACTTGTCAGATTCACATATTTTGTGCCCTTCTACGCGCTTGGAGTATTCTATAACCGCGTGCTGGAAAAATATGAAAGTAAGATCCCGGGGATAGTTCTTTTCCCTGTGCTGTTTGGAGCAAAGCTTCTTCTTACGCTGTATTACGGCAAGAGCCTTGCTTATGCGCCTGCCTGGTGTGAGTTTAAAGAGAACGGCTTTATCCCGCTGATCGTCGGAATTCTGGGAATAGGCGTCTGGATGAGGATCGCGACAATTCTCGAACCGGTACTTGGAAGAAACAAGTATGTGAACCTGATCGCGGACAATACCTACTCGATCATGATCAACCAGTTCGCGGGATTCATGGTGGTAAAGGGAGTGTATGCTGTGATCTCAAGGTTCACGCCGTACATGAACGATTTCGACATGAATGCGTTCAGGTCGGATATATGGTACTGCTATCTGCCCAAGGGCCTTTCGCTGGCGGGGATATTCTATCTGATCATGGGACTTGTTTTGCCCATCGGACTGCAGTTTCTGATAACAAAGGTTAAGAATGCCGCCGTGAGGCAGGCTGCATAGCTTTAAAAACGAGAATTAATGCCGCCAAATGTGATAGAATAGGTATTAATATGAATCAAAAATATAAAACACTGCAAACTTATGTGCTGTGGGCAATAGATATGGTGTGCATTCTGGCATCCTATCTCTTTGCGACATGGCTCAGATATAATACGAAACGGGACTGGGGAGACAAGACTCTGCACTACATGGTGTGCGTGGTCTTTCTCCTTGTTTGTGCTATCTATTCTTTCCTGGCTGACTGGAACAGGGACTTCATAACAAGAGGCTATATGAAGGAATTCCTGTCGGTGATCAGAGCCGTGATCGTCACTGTCGTGGGCTCACTGGTGGTGGTATTCTTCCTTCAGTGGACTCCGATTCTCTCAAGATTCGTGGTGGGCAATTTCATATGGATGGACATAGTTCTCACTTATATCGTGAGGATAGTCTTTAAGAATATCCTAAGGCGTCACATTTCCAGTGAAAAGAATGTCACCAGAGTCGTGGTGATATCCGAAAAGGATCAGATGGAAAAGACGGTCAGGTATCTCACCGGCAAGGCTGAGGGACTTGGATATCGCATTGTCCGGGCCTACTGCGCTGATGAAGATTCTGCCCCTGAGGGAGAGCAGGATTCCTGGTACATAGGTGACGTGCACATTCACTACGGCATTCAGGATCTGACTTCCCGCCTCATCACGGATCCCTTTGATGAGGTTTTCATCAACACCCCCAACATTCCGCAGACCCAGATCCAGGACATAATCCTGGGCTTTGAAGAGATGGGCGTCACGACCCACTACAATATCGAGCTTCCAAGCGTAACCAAGGCCGCCACCCAGGTGGAGGAGTTCATGGGCTACTCCGTTATCAGCTACAACATGAACAGGGTCAGTTACAAGAGGCTCTTTATCAAAAGAATCATCGACATAATCGGCGGAACGGTAGGCCTTATTCTTACCGGAATCATCACCATTTTTCTGGCTCCCGCCATCAAGCTTGATTCACCGGGCCCTGTGTTCTTCTCGCAGGTAAGGGTGGGTAAGAACGGAAGGCGTTTCAAGATCTATAAGTTCAGGTCTATGTATATTGACGCTGAGGAGCGCAAGAAGGAGCTGGAGTCCGAGAACGAGATGAACGGCCTGATGTTCAAGATGGAGAATGACCCCCGCGTGACTAAGGTCGGAGCCTTCATCAGAAAGACCAGCCTTGATGAATTCCCCCAGTTTTTGAACGTCCTCAAGGGCGATATGAGCCTTGTCGGAACAAGACCTCCGACGGAGGCAGAGTTTGAGCAGTATAATGAGCACTACAGAAGAAGACTGTCCATGACCCCGGGACTTACCGGTCTTTGGCAGATCAGCGGAAGAAGCGACATTCAGGACTTCGACGAGGTGGTGAAGCTCGACCTTCAGTACATCGACAACTGGAGCCTCACCGAGGACTTCAAGATCCTGATAAAGACAGTGGGAGTGGTGCTGTTCGGAAAGGGAGCAAAGTAATGCTTTCAAAGAATATAGACTTAAGCGGTAAAAGAATTCTGGTCACCGGGGCAGCAGGTTTCATCGGCGCGAACCTGGTGATACAGCTTGTAAAAAGATATCCCGACTGCCGTATCCTCGGCATCGACAACATGAACAATTACTACGATGTGTGGATCAAGGAGTACAGGCTTGACCTGATCGCACAGGCAGTTTGTGATGACGACCAGTTCGAGCTGGTTCGAGGAAACATCGCCGACAGGGACCTTATAGACAGAGTGTTTGATGAGTTCAGACCCGAGGTTGTGGTAAACCTTGCTGCCCAGGCGGGAGTCCGCTATTCCATAGAGAATCCGGACGCCTACATGGAATCCAATATCACAGGCTTTTACAATATCCTTGAGGCCTGCAGACACTCCTATGACAACGGCGCATCAGGCGTTCAGCACCTGGTTTACGCGTCGTCCTCAAGCGTCTACGGAAGCAACAAGAAGATACCCTACAGCGTTGAGGACAAGGTGGACAACCCTGTGTCCCTCTACGCTGCGACCAAAAAGAGCAACGAGCTTCTGGCCCACGCCTACTCCAAGCTCTACGGAATCCCTGCTACGGGACTTCGGTTCTTCACGGTTTACGGCCCTGCGGGACGCCCTGACATGGCATACTTTGGCTTCACCAACAAACTCATAAAAGGTGAGACCATTAAGATATTCAATTACGGCAACTGCAAGCGAGACTTCACCTATGTGGATGACATTGTTGAAGGAGTGATAAACGTAATGCAGAAGTCGCCGGATGAGAACGAGAACGGAGCAAAGTACAAGGTCTACAACATCGGAAACAACGATCCGGTAAACCTTCTGGACTTTGTGGATATACTGCAAAAAGAACTGGTTTCAGCGGGAGTCCTTCCCGAGGACTACGATTTCGAATCCCACAAGGAACTGGTGCCCATGCAGCCCGGCGACGTGGAAGTTACCTATGCCGACGTGACTGCTCTTCAGGAGGACTTCGGTTTCAAGCCCTCAACGCCTCTTGCTGAAGGACTCAGGTCCTTTGCAAAGTGGTACAAGGAATACTATAGGAGATAAAGACGGATGTTCAGTTACAGAACTCCCAACTTCATAAAAAAGATCGATGTAAAGACCCTCAGCATTATCTTTACGGCTGTTTACGTGCTGAGCCTGATCCCGATGCTTGTTCTGGCCTTTTACGACTGGCCATCGGCGGACGACTACACGATGGCTCTTCAGCCGCATCTCTACTTTGCCGAGACCGGCAATGTTTTCGGAACGATCATTGAGTCACTGAAAAAGTCCTGGTGGGTCTACTCGCAGTACGAGGGTTATTTCTTTTCCATAATCCTCACCTGCATCGCACCGAATGTGTTCGGGGAAGGGTTCTACGTAGTTACGCCCTTCATCATCCTTGGAATGCTGACTTTTGGCGTATGCTATTTCTTCGATGCACTGTTTGTCAGAGTATGGAAGCTTGATAAGCACCTGACCAATATCGCAGCTATGACCACACTGATTCTGATGGTGCAGTGCCTGAGCGAAGGCGGACTCAGAGTCGAGGCTTTCTACTGGTACAGCGGAGCCATCAACTATACCTTCACCTTCGGTATGGCGTTCTTCTGGCTCGGTCTGGTTATGAGAAGTATCTACGAAGAGGACGAAAAGAAGAGGAAGAGAAAGCTCATCTGGGCGGCCTTCTGGGGTTTCTGGATGGGAGGCGCCAACTACCTTACGGCGCTGGGACTGGCTATCTGCTCTGTCCTTGTCCTGTTCATTTTCTTTATGATCAAAAGAGATAAATTCAAACTTGAGGGAGCTGACGAGGGACAGAAAAAGAGCTTTGGCCTTATCTGGATACCCATGCTGACAAATCTCATTGGTTTTGCATGTTCCTGCTTGACGCCGGGAAATCTGGTGAGGAGCGCCGAGACGCAGCATAACGGAGCTGTTAAGTCCATTCTTCTGTCGATCTACTCTACTCTTGATATGATGTTTAATGATATGGCCAGGTGGGAGCTTCTTGTAGCGCTTGCGCTGCTGATCCCGGTGTTCTGGAAGATGGGCGCATCGCTGAAACTTAAGCTTGGACACCCCATCATGTTTACGCTCTTTGCGTTTCTTATGGCGTCATCGAACATGACTCCTGCATTTTTCGCGGTGGGCAATATTGAGGCCGGAAGGCTTAGGGTCCTGGCGTGGATGGAGTTTGTCTTACTTCTTGTCCTGGTGACTTTCTATCTCACAGTGTGGACCAGGCAGCATCTGGAACTGGCGAAGCCGCAGGATGATGACAGCGCGAAGTTTTCGGATACATCGTCACTTGTTCTTGTTATGTGCATGGCTTTTCTTGTGGCAGGTTCTGTGTTGTGCGTCATACCTAACGCCAGATATTACAGCGCAACGTCCGCTCTTTCTGACCTTGCAGACGGCAGTGCAAAGACCTACAGACAGGAGAATGTGGACAGGCTGACTGTCCTTAATGATACTTCGATCAAAGATGCTCAGATTCCGGAGCATACGGCTCAGCCTGAAATGCTCTTTTACTGGGACGTAACACCCGACAAAGGCGCATGGATCAACACAGCGCTTGCGGGATATTATTACAAGGACAGCGTCGTACTGGTCAATGAATAAGTGTGTGGACATATTTAACAAAATAATAGCATTTTGTCTGTTTGCGGCTGCACTGGTGGTGCTGGCTGTGAGTTCCGTGACCACCATCTACTACGACATGCACTATGACGAGGACTGGCCCCAGTATGGAAAAGAAAACATCCCGCTGCTGGCAGTCTTTCTCCTTTTGACCTTTGTCATATTTTATCTGATTTACAGAAAAGGCCTCTTTGAAAAACGTGGGACCTTCATGGTGGCGGCACTTATCTTCATCTTTGTGTACTGCATGATGCTGATACTTGCCATCCACCCTCAGGCGGTAAATGATTCCAAGACATTGGACAATATCATCAACAGCTTCATGGATGAGGATTATTCGGCTCTGACAGAAAAGGGCGGATATCTTTTCACCTGGCCCTTCCAGCTGGGGTATGTATTGTTCGGGCAGTTCATGTACTCCGTCTTTGGAGCCAGCAATTACTTTGCATGGGACATGGTGCAGCTCCTGTCCGTCCTGCTCACCCTTTACATGATCTACAAGATCACCTGGGAGATATTTGAGGACAGTGAGATCTGCGGAATTGTTTCACTCCTGTCTTGCGGAGCATTGTTTTTCTACAACTACGTAACCTACATCTACGGAGACATCCTGAGCATGGCCCCGCAGACGCTGGCCATTTACATGATGATCCTGTTTCTGAAAAGAGATAAGATCATATATGCGCTCATTTCGGCGATAGGTATTTCTTTTGCCATAATGATAAAGACCAACTGTGAAATCACGCTGATAGCTCTTCTTATGGTGCTTATCGGTAGCGCTTTTGTGGGAGCGGTGAGGACTAACAGAGGGTCAACGTTACCGGCGCGTCTTCTAAAACGCATCGCACTGGCAGGGGTGTTCCTTGCCATGACTGTCGGCGTTAAGTACGCAGTCAATTCGTATTACTGCAACCTTACAGGGCTTTACAGAATCCCTGACGGAAACCCTGCTTTTGCCCACATAGCCATGGGATTGCAGGAGAGCCCGCTGGAGGACGGCTGGTACAACGGTTATAACTATAAGGTGTTCGCAGAGTGCGACTATGACACGGAAGCAACTAAGGCAGCGGCGCTTGAGAACATCAAAGAGACATTGTCTGACTTTGCAAAAAGACCTCTCCACGCAGGAAAGTTTTTTGCAAGAAAGTATACCACCCAGTGGGCGGATTCCGTGTGCATCTCGACCCACAACCTGGACCTGGTGAGCCGCCATGTCGAGAACCAGCCTGCGCTGTGTGACTTCCTGGTGTTCGGCACGGGATCAAAGATACTGATCTGGGTGATGAACGTATTTATGCCGGTCTGCTACATTGGCGTGGCAATCTGTATGTTTGGGATCCTCAGGGGACATCGTCCAAAGCCTGAGGAGATGCTCCTTCTGATACTGATATTCGGAGGTATAGCCTTCCACGAGTTCTGGGAAGGGTCCTCCCGCTACACCATGAGATATTACATCTACTACCTGCCCTACGGGGCTTTTGGCATCAAATGCCTTCTGGAGCGCTTGCGCAAATGGATACCTTAAGAAACCTTCACGTCGGAAAATTTGATCTTGAAAGTGTTTATGAAGAGCGGGATTTCAAGCCGCACCTCTGGTGCCTTCTGTCCGCTCTTATAGTCGTGACTGTCTGCAGCAGGTCGTCTTTCCTTTATGTGTTCAACATCTGGGATGACGCCAACAGCTATTTTACCGTGGGAAAGTGCATCTTCAGGGGATTTGTCCCCTACAGGGACTTGTTCGACCAGAAGGGCATAATGCTCTATTTCATCTATGGCATTGCATCCCTGATATCTCCAAAGACTTTCATCGGAGTTTACATTTTTGAAGTTCTGGCGGCTTTTCTGTCAATACTTGCGGTCTTCAGAATCTATCAGCTGTTTCTTGAAGAAAAGACCATGTGCTATATTATCACGCCCATAACAGCTGCAGTGATCTATACATCAGTGGATTTCTGGTGGGGTGGAAGCGCTGAAGAATTTCTTTTCCCGTGGATCATGTGGGGACTTTACCTGTCGGTCAAGTACTTCAGGACCGAATATCCAGAGCCCATGAGCTATCTCAAGGTACTGATGGGAGGCGTGCTGGCAGGCTTTGTGCTGAACATTAAGTTCAATTCTCTGGGATTTTTCTTTGCGTGGATGGCGGCGGTGTTTTTTGCTGATATCATCGGTATGGGTGCTGTTAAAAAAGCTTTTGCAAGCTGCTTTGTATTCCTGTCGGGCATGGGACTTGCAACACTTCCATGGGTGATCTATTTTGGCGTGAACAGGGCCATAAAGGACTGGCTCTACGTTTATATATACAAGAATGTCTTCGAGTATTCGCAGAAACTTACACTTGGCGAGAGAATAGTGAAGTTCTACGACATAATGAAAAACCACTTCCTTGGAAATACCCTGGTGTTTGTGATAATCTTTATCGGAATGGTGTATTTTATTGCCACTACGGTGATGACGGCGGTGCGCAGGGACAGGCATTTTGAAAAAGAGGAGTTTCTTATTGACCTCAAGGTCCCTGAACTGTTAAACTTAGGGGCGCTTTTGTTTTTCCTGGTACTGGTGATATTTATCGGAGGAGTGAGCCTTCCCTACTATCCCTTCCCCATGAACGGATTTGTGGTGTTTGGTTTTATCCCGATTTGTTATATAATAGAGAAGTTCTTAAACGAAGTGCTGTCATATCTTCTGATGGCGGCAGCAGTTCTTTTGACTGTGGGCGGGTGCTTCCTTCTGTCAGTGAATGTCAAGTCCATGAACCTCAAGGAAAGCGACCTGTTCCTGTATAAATTCAGGGATTACATTGTGTCCACAGGCGTAGAAGATCCCGGGATCATCCTGGAGTACACCTTTGACGTGGGACTGTATACGGTCCTTGATGTGGAACCCATCTGCTACTATTTCCAGACGCAGACCCTCAATATGCAGGAGGTTCTGGACTATCAGAAGCAGTATGTCCACAACGGAGAGGCTGATTTTGTGGTGAGCGTGGGTGGATACGCAGAGGGCCTGGGAGACAGGTACGACCTGATCATGACGGACAGACTGGTCTTTTACAATTTTGACCAGACCTACTACCTGTATCAGAGAAATGAAAATCCGGTGACGGAAGAGAATTAAGGAGACAATATCATGCCAATAAGAGTAAACAGCTTCATGGGAAAGTTCGGATGGTTTGCAAGAAAGCATTTTCCCATGCTGGCCAGTAACGCATATCTTAAACTTCAGTTTGTTACAAGGAGCAAGTCCCAGAAGGCTTACTGCGACTACTTCCTGAACGCCAAGGAAGTTCCGATGCCCAACGTGGTTAACATCGAGACTATCAACAGGTGCAATTCAACCTGTGCCTTCTGTACAGCCAATGTGCATGCGGAAAAGAGACCGCTTGCCAAGATTGATGACGACCTTTACAAGAGCATCATTGACCAGCTGGCAGACTGGGGCTACAAGGGGCATCTGACACTCTACGGAAACAACGAGCCGCTGCTTGATACCAAGATCGTGGAGAGACATAAATACGCCAGGGAGAAGCTTCCCGACAGTTTCATATTCATGTCCACCAATGGTCTTATACTGACAGTTGATAAGGTAAAAGAGGTTGCTCCTTATATCAATCAGCTGATAATCAACAACTACTCCATGGAGATGAAGCTCCATAAGAATATCCAGGAGCTCTACGATTATGTCAAGGCACATCCCGCTGAGTTCAAGGATCTGGATATCCAGATCCAGATGAGATACCTTCAGGAGGTTCTCACCAACAGAGCCGGTTCAGCGCCCAACAAGCAGGAGACTGAAAAGGTTATTAAAGAGACCTGTCTTCTTCCTTTCACGGACATGTGGATCATGCCCAACGGCAAGATGGGACTTTGCTGCTGCGACAACTTTGAGGTGACGGATTTCGGCGACCTCAACACCACTCCTTTGAAGGAGGCCTGGGGATCTGAGAAGTTCCAGCAGGTAAGGCGCCAGATCGCAGAGGGAAGACAGAACTATCCCTTCTGCAAGCACTGCGACTTCATAGATGCGGGCTTCAGAATGCAGATCGTAAACGCCATCCTTCGCGGTGACCAGGACGCGGCCAATAAGCTGGGCGGTCACGAGAGAATGAAGATAGGTAACAAGAACAACGAAGAAGACGGAATAAAGTAATCGGGTAAGAGGTCTTTGCAGTGGATAAAATTGCAGTATTGATCCCTTGTTATAACGAGGAAAAGACAATTGAAAAAGTGGTGAAGGACGCCAAGATGGCTCTTCCTGAGGCTGTGGTCTATGTCTACAACAACAACTCCAAGGACAGGACTGCTGAGATCGCGGAAAAGGCGGGCGCCATAGTCCGCAATGAGTATATGCAGGGCAAGGGCAACGTCATCCGCCGTATGTTCAGGGAGATCGATGCTCTGGTCTATATCATGGTTGACGGAGATGACACTTATCCCATGGACTCCGCTCCTGAGATGGTGGACCTTGTGCTGAACAGAAATGCAGACATGGTGGTGGGAGACAGGCTGTCCTCCACATACTATCAGGAGAACAAGAGACCTTTCCATAACTTTGGAAACAACCTGGTACGCGCCAGTATCAATAAGCTCTTTAAGTGTAACATCAGGGATATAATGACAGGCTTCAGGGCATTCAGCTATGAATTTGTAAAGACATTCCCGGTTCTCTCAAAGGGATTTGAGATCGAGACGGAGATGACCATCCACGCGGTTTACAACAACATGCAGATAGACAACGTTGTCATAGATTACAGGGACAGGCCCGAGGGCTCTGTGTCCAAGCTCAACACCTATGCCGACGGCTTTAAGGTTTTAAGGACAATTGCAAGGCTTTACCGCAGCTATAAGCCCTTTGGCTTTTTCAGTATCATGGCGGTTGTGCTGGCTCTTTTGTCCATAGGATTCTTCATTCCGATCCTCACAGAGTACTGGGCTACTCACATGGTTCCCAGAATTCCGACTCTTATAGTGTGCTGCTTTGTCATGATGGCGGCGGTCATAAGCATGTTTGCGGGGATCATTCTGTCAACCCTTGCTTTGAATGACAGACGTCAGTTTGAGATGCAGCTCAATATGCTTCACAGGCATAAGGAGAATGACACTGCGAAATAATAGATAATAGTTGACGGAATATAGTTAATTTCTTAAGACTTTCTTAAGATTAGCGGCAGAAATCATTAATTTTTATCCAAAAAGCTTACATTTATACGTTTAAGTGCTAGAATACATTTTGATAAAAGGAGATGCAGTTATGAAAAGAAATATCAAAATGTTTGTAGCACTTTTTTCGTGCGTTAGTATGATACTTACCGGATGTTCAATGGCAGGTGATGATGCACCTTCAGCAACTGAGTATCTTAGCGATAAGGAGACCGAAAAGGAGGATATTCAGGAGAACGCCGCAAGTCTCGAGAAATCCATCGTGGTCATCAATGACCTCTTCGAGCCCGTTATCGAAGAGCTTGAGCGCGAGGATGAGATAATGGAACAGAAGGCGGCAGAAGAGGAGAAAGCCGAAGAAGAAACCAAGGAGATAGCGGCGTCTGAGGAGTCATCCGAGGAGGAGAAGCCCGATCCCGTCAATATAGTGTTCTTCGGGGATAGCCAGATCGCCAACGGAAGGTTTGATGGCTCTGATATTCCCAGTCTTCTTACTACAAGAGTACCGAACTGCAATGTCTACAATCTCGCCATCGGCGGTACCACAGCCAGCGTTGAACAGAATACCAACGAGCTGAAACCTGATGTTCTTCGTTCAACTTCTTTCCTCGGAATGGTGTATTGTCTCTCAACCAAGTCCGACAGGAATGAGACTCTTGGCGAGAATAACAGGACGGTTCTTGAGATCATGAACCAGGTAACACCCAGGGATGTAGATTATTATGTTATCGAATACGGTGCCAATGATTTCTTTAATGAGGTGCCTTTAGATACTCAGGAGTATGATAACGCCGCCAAGGCCCACTCATATTACAATGCCATGATAATGGGAATTGAGGAGCTTAAGAAGATAAGCCCCAAGGCAGAATTCATCATTATGAGTCCCTTCTATGGAATTTATCTCAACAACGACGGCAATTATATCGGGGACTCCTATATTGTAAGTAACGGTATCGGAACACTAGCGGACTATGCCAGCAAGGCTAAGAACGTAGCAGAGGACACCAACTCATACTTCATGGACGACATGTTCATGACAAAGTGTGACTTGTACCTTGATACAGCCAATCAGTATCTGGCTGACAATATCCACCTGACATTGTTGGGACGACAGATATTCACAAGGCTTTTGGCACATTACATCAACTATCTTGAGAAGAACGAACCATACGCATACCTGGAGACCGACTTCATTAAGATCGCTGAGTACGACACAGAGGAGACCTACAGGTGCAGGGAAGACATCATGCGCGAGTACTACCCTGAATCCTGGGCCAAGTACATAAAGGGTGAATTCCCTCTGGCACAGCCCTCTGAGGAAGCCCTTGAACAGTACGGACAAAGTGATGGTTAACAGCTGATTTAAGCGAAATTAAATACCGGCGGAGGTTGAAGAAAAGCGCTCTGTGGGTTATACTACTTATGTTTATATAAACGATTAAGGAAGGTTTAACCGTATGAAAAAAGCGCTTATTATAGGGGCCGGCCCCGCCGGACTCACAGCTGCCTATGAGCTTTTGACAAAGTCCAAGGATTATCAGGTGGTTGTATTTGAGGAAACCGAGAAATTCGGCGGCATTTCCAGAACTGTTGACTATAAGGGCAACAGGATGGACATGGGTGGCCACCGTTTCTTTTCCAAGGTACCTGAAGTAAATGAGTGGTGGGAGAAGATGCTTCCCCAGCAGGGATCACCGACTTATGACGACATAGTCCTCAACAGGCCTATGAAGATGAAGGCGGGCGGTCCTGACCCTGAGAAGACTGACAGGGTTATGCTACGCCGCAACAGGGTATCAAGAATCTTTTTTGACAGGAAGTTCTATGACTATCCCATTTCCCTTAAGGTTGAGACCTTTAAGAACATGGGACTGGCCAAGACAATAGCCTGTGGATTTTCATATCTTCATGCAATGATCTTTAAGAGAAAGGAAAACTCTCTTGAAGATTTCTATGTCAACCGCTTCGGCAAGAAGCTCTATTCCATGTTTTTTGAATACTATACAGAGAATCTCTGGGGAAGACACCCTTCTGAGATCGACCCTTCCTGGGGCGCTCAGAGGGTTAAAGGTGTTTCCATTCTTGCTGTGCTCAAGAACGCCTTCAGGAAAAAGTCAGGAAAGACAGGCGGCAAGGTAGAGACTTCCCTTATTGAGGAGTTCAGCTATCCTAAGCTCGGTCCCGGACAGCTCTGGGATGTGACCGCTGAGGAAGTTAAGAACCTGGGCGGAACCATCATAATGAACGCCAAGGTTGTTAAGATCCGCAAGGAAGGCAATCACATCAAGGGCGTGACTTATCTGATGAACGGTCAGGAGATCGAGATCGACGGCGATGTTGTTATCAGCTCAATGCCTGTTAAGGATCTCGTAGCAGGAATGAACGACGTTCCCGCAGACCCTGCAAGGATCGCAGCAGGACTTCCTTACCGTGATTACATGACCTTAGGTGTACTTGTTCCCAAGCTCAACCTTGAGAACAAGACCAATATCAAGACAATCGGCAATATCGTTCCCGACAACTGGGTATACGTCCAGGACAGAACCGTGAAGATGGGACGTTTCCAGATCTACAACAACTGGTCACCCTATCTTGTTAAGGACCTTGAACACACCGTATGGGTAGGACTTGAGTACTTCTGCTTTGAGGGTGATTCGATGTGGAACATGACAGAGGATGAGTTTGCGAAGATGGCCATCGATGAGATGGTGACTTTAAATCTTATCAGCAACCCCTCAGAGGTTATGGACTACCATATGGAGAGAGTTAAGAAGGCTTATCCCGCTTACTTCGACACCTATGAAGAGATGGACAAGCTGGTGGACTACCTCAATACTATCGACAATCTTTACTGCGTAGGCCGAAACGGTCAGCACAGATACAATAATATCGATCACTCAATGTGCACATCCTTCGAGACAGTCAAGAACATCTTGAGCGGTAAGACAGACAGGAGCAACATCTGGAATGTCAATACCGAGAAGGAGTATCACGAATCCGACTCAAAGGCAGCAGCTGAAGAGGAAGAAGTAGAGGTTGACTAAAATAAGTGGGCGGCACATTTGCCGCCTACTGTCTTGTTGAGAAGGTCTTGTATATGCAGTTTATTTCATTTGCTTTTCTGCTTTTTTTGCCGGTTGTGGCTCTCATCAATTCAATAATACCGCGCAATTACAGATATATCTGGCTCCTTATCGCCAGTATTTCTTTTTATATCAGCATAGATGTAAAGGCCGCCATTGTTATGGCAGGAACTGTTGTGGTCACCTATGGCGCAGCTCTTTTGATCGATAAGATAAAAGAGCGGGCAGGGGAAGCGCCTTCAAAGAAAGCGGCTTTTGTCCTTGGCTTTTCGATACTCATTGAAGTTGCAGCCATGCTTGTTTTCAGGAGCGGCAAGATACTTGGCGCCATCGGTATTTCTTTTTACATGCTCAAGTCCATCGGATACCTGATAGATGTTTATCGCGGCGACGAGAAGGCTGAGCGCAACTTCCTGATGCTGGCACTGTTTGTATCTTTCTTCCCTCAGGTCATTTCGGGACCTATCGAGAGAGCCGGCAATATGCTTCCAAGGTTTGCATATCCTGTGACAGTGGACTTCGACAGATTAAGAGACGGCTTTCTTCAGATGCTCTGGGGATATTTCCTTAAGCTGGTCATTGCGGACAGGCTTGCGATTTTTGTAAACAGCGTTTATAAGGCGCCGCAGTCATTTGATGGAACAATCGTAGCACTGGCAACAGTCTTCTATTCCTTCGAGATCTACTGCGACTTTTCAGGATATTCAGCCATCGCTATCGGCGCTGCCAGAATAATGGGCATTGACGTCATGGACAACTTCGATACGCCCTATATGTCAAAGTCAGTGGCAGAGTTCTGGAGAAGATGGCACATTTCACTGTCAAGCTGGCTTAGGGACTACGTGTACATTCCTCTGGGCGGCAACAGAAAAGGTACGCTGAGGAAGTACCTCAACGTCCTCATAGTCTTTGCAATAAGCGGTATATGGCACGGGTCAGCGTTGACATTTCTTGTCTGGGGACTTCTTCACGCAGTGTACCAGATTGCAGGGTTCATTACAGTGCCCGTCAGAGATAAGATCGTTGAAGTTTTGAAGATAAACAGAGAGAGCCTGTCACACAGGACGGTCAAGACCGTTCTTACATTCCTTCTTGTAAATCTGGCATGGATATTCTTCAGGTCCCCATCCCTTCCGGTGGCTCTTACAGTTATTAAAAAGAGCTGTGAGTTCACACCCTGGGTGTTCACAGACCAGTCGCTGTTTAAGTTTGGGCTGTCCCATGGAAGCATAAATGTGGGATTTGTAGGCATAATCGTTCTGATCGTTGCAGATATCCTCTGCTACAACGGGGTAGTGATGAGAGAAAAGATTCTCAGCCAGAGTATATGGTACAGATGGCTTATCATGATAGGCGCTATCCTGGTGATCCTGATCTTCGGTATATGGGGTGCGGGCTATAATGCATCAAGTTTTATTTATCAGCAGTTTTGAGGCAGAGTAAATGAAGACAAAGATTTCAGCTATGATAAAAACATTAGCTTTCCTTTGCGCTGCGGCACTGTGCGTGTTTGCGGCTACGATAGTTCTTCGCAGCAAGGAGAGCGACTATAAGTATGCGGACTTTTTTGACAAAGCAGACCAGATAGATGTGCTGTTCCTTGGTTCATCCCATGTGATAAATGCCATGAATCCGGCTGTTTTGTTCGGTGAGTACGGATATACATCCTACAACATGGGCGGACACGGATCTGTCATGCAGGCCACCTACTGGGAATTCAGGGAAGCGCTGCAGTACTGCACTCCCAAGTGCGTCGTGCTTGATATTTTCCTTCTGCAGAAGGACTACAAGTACATAGATCAGATGACAGAGGACGATTCGGATGAGGACAGGGCAACTTCAATTGCCCAGCTCCACCTCAACATGGACTGCTGGCCGCTTAACCAGCTCAAGGTTGAAGCGATAAATGACCTGATCAAGGACAAGGAGGTTCAGAAGCAGTTTCTTTCGGATTTCTATGTATACCACAACAGGTGGGACGAACTTAAGAAAGATGATTACAAGGCTCTTTGGGGAAAGGCTGACAGGAACGGGCTGATGGGCGCTGAGATGCGCTACGGCATTGAGCTGACCCCGGGAATTTTTCCCAATCCCGAAGACGAAGATGGCCTTGGCGGCGATACTGTCGGAGAGGAATACCTCACGAAGATCATTGAGGAGTGCCAAGCCGGAGGAATCAATGTTTATGTGACATTCCTGACCTGTAGCGCAACTACTGAAGATAAAAGAGCTATAGACAGCGCAGAGATCATCTGCAATACCTACGGGGTTCCCTTTATCAACCTTCAGGAAGAGGGCGTTGTGAACCTCTATGCGGATTTAAATGATACCGGACATATGAATGCCCTGGGTTCCATAAAGGCGACAAAATATATCGGAAATATTCTTGCACAGAACGATAACCTTACAGACCACAGAGGAGATGAAGCATACAGTGACTGGCAGGATATGAGTGATGCTTTCAGAGAAGACATGCATGATATTGCGGTGGATTCGGATAATATCTACCAGCAGATTGCATTCCTGTCAGAGGGAAATGTCAGCTCAGTAATCTGGTTTAATGACGGATCCCAGGCTCTTGGAGATGAGCAGATCAGACGTCTGATACACAACTATACCATCACTCCAAAGATCTTTCACACTGAAGGCCCGTACGTTATGATAAATGACGTCGGCACCGGTGAAATATACGAGGCCGAAGGAAGGGAGTCTCTGACCGGCATTGATACAGCCCTCGGAACAGTGAATTATCAGCCGGTCGAGCATCTTTTCAGACTGTTCTATACGGATGAAGATCCTGAAACAAATCTTCTATATGACGATGTAAGACACGACTATGATATTCAGATAATCACGTATGACAGTGATACGGGAGAGATCCTTTCCCACAACTACTACAGATCCTACGGAAGTAACTATACTAAAGGATAAAGATCAGGAGGCGGATTTTATGAGCGAGAATATTTGTATTGTCGGAATAGCAGGCGGAACAGCTTCGGGAAAGACTACCATTGTCAGGAAGATCAAGGAGAAGTTCGGCGATGATATTGCTGTCATCAATCACGATTCCTACTACAAGGCCCATGATGACCTTTCCTACGAGGACAGGACAAGGCTCAATTACGACCACCCTGCTTCCTTTGACACTGACCGCATGATCGAGGATGTAAAGAAGCTTAAGAACAACCAGGAAATAGATATGCCTGTCTATGACTACACGATCCACAACAGGTCTGATGCGACTATCCATGTAGTGCCAAAGAGAGTCATTATACTTGAGGGAATCCTTATCCTTGAAAGCAAACCTTTAAGGGATCTTATGGACATAAAGGTCTTTGTTGATACAGACGCCGACGAGAGACTCATGCGAAGGATCAGAAGGGACATGGTTGAGAGGGCAAGAAGCATCGACTCCATCCTCATCCAGTACCGCGAGACCGTAAAACCCATGCATGAGCAGTTTGTTGAGCCCAGCAAGAAGTACGCGGACATCATCATTCCAAGAGGCGGCGAAAACACGACAGGAATAACCATTCTTACAGAGCACCTCAAACTCATGATTTCGGAGTAAAAGAGATATGCCGGTTGTATTATCTGTTCTGAGCCTCATACTGTGGCTCCTTGTGGTGCCGCTCCTTGTGGGGCTTGCTTTTAACTTCATACTGCCAAGGCACAGGCGTACCGTGGCCATGACCTTTATTCTGGGATTCCTGATCTACATGGCCGTGTTTGAGCTGGTGGCTATCAGCTGTATGCTGAAAGTTACCTTCAGTGCATTTACCTACTGCACCAATATATTCATGGTGGCGTCGCTTTTGCTGGCTTTTCTGGGAATAGTCAGAAGTGTTTTCCTTCTCATTCACAGGGAGATGGGGCTGCTGACTCTTTTCCCCGGGGAGGATCACGGAGAGATCAGGGATTACTTAAGCCCAAGGGCTGACCTTAAGCTCTTCAAGCACCATTATTCTCTGGAAAGCAGGGTGTATTGGGGAATTTTCTTTTTCCTGATGGCTGCTCAGATGGTAATGTCTGTAGTGATGGCCAGCTTTGACGGAGATGACGCATACTATGTGGTTGAGTCTCTTCTTGCGCAGCAGGCCGATGTTATGAATACAATTCTTCCCTACACGGGATCGTCTACTTCCCTTGATATCAGGCATGCGCTGGCCGTGATCACCATGTGGATTGCCTTCATAGCAAGGCAGAGCGGCATTCATGCGACTATACTTTCGCACTCTGTCATGCCGCTGTTTATCATTCCTTTTGTTTATATGATCTACACCGAAGCCGCAAGGATTCTTTTCAGGGACAGGCAGCAGTACACGCCGGTGTTTATGGTGGCGGTAGCGCTGCTGATGATGTTCGGCAATGTTTCAATCTATACGCCGGCCACCTTCTTCCTGATGAGGACCTGGCAGGGGAAGGCAATGGTTTCAAACCTTGTGTTCCCCATGATCTTCTGGGTTTTCCTCTGGATGATAGAGGAGATAAGGGCTACAAAAGAGCTTCGGATAAGGGACGGGCAGTATAAGGGGTACGATACCATGGCTGCAGCAAGACTTAAGGTGACTCCATGGATAGTGCTCGGATTGATATGCATGTTCTCCGGAGTATGCAGCTCACTTGGTGTTATTTTCGGAAGTGCGCTGATAGGAATATTGACTCTGGTTCTGTTGTTTTTGTCAAGGAGATGGACAGTGCTTCTGGGAGCGTGCTTTTGCATTGTGCCGAATCTCGTTTATCTTGCAATATATTTTTCATTGTTCCAGTCATAAGCTGAAGAGGTAAGTATGTACGGAATATTTATGGAATGCTGGGTTTCTTTTAAGCTCTACTTCGGAAATCCGGTACAGGCACTTCTTCTGGTTGCTGCAGCGATATACATAACAGTAGCAGAGAAGACCCTATGGAAAAAGATAATACTGGGTATTCTGCCGCTTGTAGTGGTGGCTGGATTTCTTTTGCCCATAACAAAGATTGTTTATGTGGCGGCTTTTGACGATGGCAGTGATACGTATTACAGGCTGCTGTGGCTGATCCCCTCATACATTGTGATCGGATACGCTGTGTGTAAGCTTTCCTTTAGTTTTGGCAACAGGGTGAAACAGAGGATTGCCCTTGTGGCGGCGCTTGCAGTGATATGCCTTTCCGGATCCCTGGTTTATCTTAATCAGTATATGTCCGTTGCTGAGAATCTCTATCATATTCCTCAGAACGTTATCGATATCTGCGACGTGATCGCTCCTGAAGAAAACGAGCACAGGGTCAGGGCGGCGTTTCCTTCGGAACTTGTACATTTTGTCCGTCAGTATGACACGGATATTCTGATGCCCTATGGACGTGAGATGATCGCCACTCAGTGGGATTACTACAACGAGGTCTATGAGGTGATGGAAAAGCCCGAGGTCATAGATGCTGATGCTCTTTTAGAGGCTACCAGAAAGACCGGATGCAGCTACATAATCCTGGCAAAAGACAGGAAGGTAAAGGGTGATCTTATCGACCAGGGACTTGAGATGGTCGGGAGCGTCGATAAATATATCATTTATGCGGATCCTGTTATTCTGAATCAGGGGTGATGTATGCTTTTTAACTCTTATGTTTTTGTGTTGGCATTTCTGCCTGTTTTTCTGATACTGTTTTATGCAGTCAGAAAGGCATCATATGATAATCCCAAGATGAGGGGAGTGTGCATGTGGATCATTGCGGCCTGCTCCCTCCTTTTTTATGTGCCCTTCGGACTTAAGAATGTTCTGGCTCTGGCGTGCAGCATTGCTGTCAGTGGGGCGGCGGCTTTTCTGATGGTAAGAGCAAGGGGGAGAGGCCATGCGGCAAAAGCTGTAATGGCTGTTGCTGTATGTGCTAATGTTGCAGCTCTTTTGCTGTTTAAGTTTACGGGACTCTTTTTCCCTGTGGCTGTCAGTTTCTATACGTTTAATCAGATTTCTTTTATTGTGGATGTTTACAGAGGAGAGACTAAGGAGTTTACGCCTGCCGGGTATCTCTCCTATATTCTCTTTTTCCCGAAACTGCTGCAGGGCCCACTTATGGGCTTTGAGAAATACAGGGAGCAGCTGGATGTGGCGCTGTCGGTAAAGCTCTCCTATGAGGGGCTTTTGAGGGGAATGCTGCTGTTTTCAATGGGACTTTTTAAGAAGGTTATTCTTGCGGATACCTTTGGGAAGGCAGTGGACTATGGATTTGAAAATGTGGCGGGACTTGGGAGCCTTGAGGCTGTGCTGGTGGCGGTGTTCTATTCCTTCCAGCTGTATTTTGACTTCAGCGGATACTGTGACATGGCGTCGGCTATATGCATGATGATGGGATTTGAGCTTCCGCTGAACTTTGACTCGCCCTATAAATCAGTGAATATTGTGGACTTCTGGAAGAGGTGGCACATCACTCTTACAGGGTTCTTTACCAAATATGTTTATATCCCTCTTGGAGGAAACAGAAAAGGTGCGGCGAGGATGTACCTGAATTTTATGATAGTATTTCTTCTGAGCGGACTGTGGCATGGTAACGGATGGAACTTTATCCTCTGGGGTGCGATGCACGGAGTGCTGTTTGTGATAACCAGGATGATGATGAAAAAGGATTTTTCGCTTCCTGTTCCGAAGGTGCTTAAAGTTCTTTTGACATTTATTTATGTTACGATCGCATGGGTGTTCTTCAGGGCTCCTTCGATAGCTGACGGGGGGCTGCTTGTCGCAAAGATATTCACAGGTGGCAGGAAGGCCATTGCAACACAGATGGCAGCAGGCTTTCAGCTGGATGAGCTGTGGTATGTGCTGAAAGTTACGCCGCTCATGAAGTTTAACTTCGCGTGGGTAAGCTGTCTGTGGCTGTTTCTTGTGGGTGCCTGCGGGATTATCTTCTTTGCACCCAATGCGCTGGAAGTGGCGAAGAAATGCAGGATTGGAGTGAAGACTACGATTGCGACAGCGTTTCTTCTTTTGTGGTGTATAGTTAGTTTTGCCGGTGTGAGCACCTTCCTGTATATGAATTTCTGATGGAGACTGTAAGTGGGAACTGTTGAGAAGAATGTTTCTGAAACTAAATATAAGAGACTCTTTATAGGGCTCATTATTGCAGTTGTGGCGGTGCTGTGTGCGGTAGCGGCTCTCGTGGTGTATGTGGATCCATTCTTTCATTACCACAGGCCCATACCGGGATTTCCCTATGTGGTAGACAATCAGCTGAGTCAGAATCCGGGAATGGCCACAAACATGGATTACAACGGCTGTATCATCGGATCTTCCATGACGGTGAATTTTGATACAGATGATTTTAAAGAGCTGCTTGGTTATGACACAGTTAAGCTAAGCTACAGCGGAGCTTACCCGAGGGACGACTACAATATTCTGTCCATCGTTTTTGATGAGAGTACGAATGCCAGAAAGACTCAGGATATGGGAGCTGTCTTTTTTGCAATGGATATTCCGACCATGACAGCGGACATACATGAGACCAAGTATCCGCTTCCTGAATATCTTTACGATGACAATATCTTTAACGATGTGAACTATGTACTCAACAAAGACGTGCTGTTCCAGTATATCTTGAGGCCGGTTGTGCAGGGAAAAGGTTCAGATCTGTCTGAGATATATGCGAGCTGGTGGACGCCGGACTACTACAACATTCAGTGGGTTATGCATACCTATGAGGAACCTCCAAAGTCGGATCAGGTGATAACCAAAGAGGACGTTCTGCCTTCAACTTCAGAGAATCTGGAGAAGAACATTCTGCCCTTTGTGAAGGAACATCCTGAGACGGAGTTTTATTTCTTTTTCCCGCCCTATAGCATTTTGTACTGGCACAATCTTCAGCAGGAGAACTTCTATGAGGCGGCATTTGCACAGTATCAGTTTGTGGCGGATGAGCTCCTCCAGTATGACAATGTGAGGCTCTTTTATTTCCAGACAATGGATGAAGTGACAGACCTTAACAACTATGCGGACTATTCCCACTATAAACCCGAGATTAACAGATTTATGGTAGAATGTTTTAGTGATGGCAGATATGAGATCAACTCATCAGAGGAGATGGCACAGGAGCTGGCTAAGATGAGGGAAATTGTAGAAAACTTTGATTTCGAGGATCTGCTGTCCAAAGACTGGTAATAAAAGCTGTCCAAAGACTGATAATAAAATACGAGAACGGGGAAGATTTATATGAGCAGAAATGATGATAGAAGAAGGAAAGCAAGAAAAGCAAGACGGGATTCAATTCCTATCTGGGTACATATTGCGATAGTAGCAGTGATCGGAGCAGTAATTGCCTTTTCCGTTTATAAGCTTCTTAAATGGAACGCAGGAACCGTTGAGACGGAGGGCGTCGTTGAGGGAGATTTTGAAGTAGAGGTGCTGGATCAGATATTCCTGCTTCCGGATGACATGAAGGCTCTTCATGAGGATGACGGGAAGGAGACGATTCTTTTCCTTGGAAATGACAGCCTGACCTACTATGACAATGAAAACGGATTTGTTCAGCAGGTGGAGGCCAAGACCGGAACGACCTGCATCAATGTGGGATTCCCTGAGAGCACTGTAGCCCGCAAGAACGCTGAGAACGACGACAGCTATCGGATGGATGCCTTCAGCTTCTACAATGTCAGCAAAGCTATTGTGGAGCAGGACTTTACACTTCAGGATGATACGTCAGCCGGCATGGAGGATTCGAGGTATTCTAAGAATACTGAAGTGCTGGACGAGCTGGATATGACAACTGTGGATACACTGGTGGTGTTCTACGATGCGTCGGATTATTTAAACTTAAGGATTGGAATGAACCCGGATAATGACAAGGATCCTATCACTTATTTCGGCGCGCTGAATGCAGGACTTTCAGCACTGAAGGAAGCATATCCATATATCAGGATCGTATGTCTGTCATTCCCTATGTGCTATGCTTATGATTCTTCAGGAGCTCCGGTTTCGGGAGATGAGTTTGACTTCGGAAACGGAAGGCTTACGACTTACCTGCAGTTCATGATCGATGCTTCAGGAGCCACAGGAGTAACGTTCATCGATAACTACTATGGAATGATGCACGACGACAAGAACTGGAGCTGGCTTTTGGATCACATCCACGTGACGGCCGACTGCAATAAAAAAATGGCAGAGCACTTTGTCTCCGCCATTTATGGAAGCTGATAGATTTGATAAAATAATTGAGCCCTGCGCTTTGGGGTACGTAAAATGATCTGATTCATTTGCGTAACCCGGAAGTGCAGGGTTTTGTGATTAATTGATCAATACATATCCTGGGAGAAGAACAGGTAGCCGCCGTCCTGGATGATGACGTGGCCGACCAGGCGGTCTGCGAAGTCTTCGAAGAGGTCTTTGTTGATAACGAAGATCGCACCTTCGTCTTCCAGCCAGGCGTCTATGCCGCCCTGTCTTGGATGAAGGTCCAAGGTGTACTCTGCATAGGCCTGGAGGTCACAGAACAGGTAGTCTTTGATGTCTCTTTGATCATAGCGTGAGATATCTATCATGTATATATGGCGTGAGCGGTATTCGTCGCCGTAGGCGTCTGCCATCTCGATCATGTCGTCTCTGAAGGGATATGCCGGGCCGCCACCGGTGCCGGCAAGTTCGTTTACGGTTGTTATCTTGCCGATGCCGTGAACTGCGCAAATCGCTATGAAGCATCCTGTGAGGACAACCGCTGCGGCTTTGAGGGCTGCGGTGCCTGTGAAAAGTTCTTTTACCGCACGTGAGCCGTAAAGGCCTGTAAGAAGAACAACCATGAGGTGAGAAGAATAAACGTACCAGGGATTGTGGGCTCCCGCCAATGAGTAGAATGCGATGGGAACTATGATCCACAGATAGAATACTGCATCTTTCTTCACGTAATTCCAAAAGGCTTTAAAGGCTTCAGGTACTGATTTTTTGCTGATACCAAGTGCAATGATACAGCAGATTATTGTAGATAAAAGAAGGTAGTACTCGGTGCTCTTTGGTATATCCTTCAGGTAATTAATGGTGAACCAGGTTAATTTGTCATCCGCTTCGCCAAAAAGCATGGCGTTGAAGAATGCTAAGCCGTCGAACATGAACCTCTTTATTGCCCAGGGAAGAACCGTCAGAGTGGCGGCTATCACGGAGTATATGATGTGT
>JAEEGL010770020.1_pt1 | contig 72247 bp, 68 predicted proteins | sample 9134231 | NCBI WGS metagenome assembly JAEEGL01 (sample SAMN16246548, study PRJNA631951) | gut metagenome | biome: gut microbiome; feature: rumen; material: fiber-attached | host: Bos | place: Iran: Karaj | collected 2018-10 | reverse complement strand
TTGGCGGAGTTGAAGCCGAAGGTGGGGGCGTTGTTCGGCAGCGGAAGGTCGTTGTCGATGGTCTTGGGCACGTGGATGTTATGGATGGGATAGTGCTTGGCTTCCAGGAACTTGGCGATGCGGTTGGCCGTGGAGGCGGTGTCGTCTCCGCCCACGGTGACCAGCAGCTTGATATTGTTCTCCTGGAAGAGGGCCAGGTTGAAGTTCTCCTCGAAATCCTTGTCGGTGGGCTTGAAACGGCTCATCTGCAGGTAGCTGCCGCCCCGGTTGAAGTAGGAATCGGCCTTGAAGAAATCGATGTCTTCGGTGCGCGGAGCCTTGCTGAACAGGCCGCTGTAACCGCCGTGCAGGCCGATCACGCGGTAACCGTTCGACAGGAAGGTTTTAGCCACGGACATAACGACGGTGTTCATACCCGGAGCCGGGCCGCCGCCACAAAGGATGATGATGGAATCTTTCATAATTCAATAGTTGTCGAAATAGTATACAAATATACTATATTTTTGCTTTTGTCGCAAAATTGGGCTAATTTAGCATTCCGATATGAAACCTGTCATTCCGCCCGTGAGCCGGGAGGCCCTCAAAGCCGAACTGAACCCGCAGACGCTGCTCCGCACCACCAACCGTGCGGGCAACGAGCTCTATGTGGTGGGCCCGGAGGCCGTGAACGTGATCCGGGAGATCGGCCGCCTGAGGGAAATCGCCTTCCGCGCCGGCGGAGGCGGCACCGGAGAACCGCTGGATATAGACAAATTCGACACGGACCCGGCCTATGGCTACCGCCAGCTGGTGCTCTGGGACCCGGAGGTGGAGGAAATCATCGGCGGCTACCGCTACTGCCTCTGCGACGAAGCCGTTTTCGACCGGGAAGGGCAGCCGGTGCTCACGTCCTCCCATATGTTCCACTTCACGAAGAAGTTCCTCAAGCACTACCTTCCCTATACGGTGGAACTGGGCAGGAGCTTCGTTTCCGTGGAGTACCAGAGCTCGAAGGCCGGCGCCAAGAGCCTCTACGCCCTGGACAACCTCTTCGACGGAATCGCCGCCATCGGCATCCTCTATAAAAAGCACATCCGGTATTTCTTCGGGAAGGCCACCATCTACCGCGAATATCCCACGGAGGCCCGCGAACTGGTGATGTGCTTCCTCCGGAAATACTTCGGCAGGGGCCATCGGCTCCTCAGAATCCGCAAGGAGGTGAAGGTGGAGAAGAAGACCCGCGCCCGCTATTACAGGATCTTCAAAGGCCTGGATTACAAGGAGGGCTACCGCGTGCTCAAGGCAAAGGTACAGGAGCTGGGTGTCGCCATTCCCCCGCTGGTGAACACCTATATGAACCTATCCCCCACGATGGTTTACTTCGGAACCGGCATCAACGATGAATTCGGCGACGTCTACGATTCCGGCATCCTGGTCACCTATAAGGATTTATATCCGGAAAAACGGAAAAGACATTCAGACACGTTCCTGCAGCAGAATCTTCGCAAGATCCTCAAACGCTTTAAAAGGAAAAAGAAATGAGTGAAGAGAATAAACAGGCGACACGGATCCAGACATCGATCCTGAACCCCTTAGAGAAGAAAGTCCTGGTCTGGCTGGCGGAACGGATGCCGGCCTGGGTAAGCTCGGACCTTCTCACCTTCGTAGGCTTCGTGGGCGCCCTCATTATGGCCGCCGGCTATGCCCTTTCGAATCTGAACCTCCAATGGATGTGGCTGTCCTGCTTCGGCCTCCTGGTGAACTGGTTCGGGGATTCCCTGGACGGAAGTCTCGCCCGCGTGCGGGGTACCCAGCGCAAGACCTACGGCTTTTTCATCGACCACAACGTGGACGTGATCAACGAGACCATTATGTTCATCGGCGTGGGCTGCAGTCCCCTGGTGAATATGAGCTTTGCGATGTTCGCCCTGGTAGCCTATTTTATGATCAGCGTGTACGTGTACATCGACTGCCACGTAAAGGGCGAGATGCGTCTCACCTACGGCGGCCTGGGGCCCACGGAGTTCCGGCTGCTGCTTTTTATCGTGAACGTCTGCTTTATGTACATCCCCTGGCTTTCGCAGTGGAAAAAGACCGTCTGGCTGTTCCACAACGAGTTCCAGGTGGGTCTGTTCGACTACATCGCCGTAGCGGCTGCGCTCCTGATCATCTTCTTCTACCTGAAGGGATTCTTCAAGGACCTGAAGGAGCTCGCGAAACTGGATCCCCCGAAGAAGTAGCCTATGGTCATCACGCCCGAACAAGCCCCTCAACTGTCCCCCTTTTTCAAAGGAAGATGGGGGCGGCTGCTTTTTAAGATAGGGCTCAAAGTGACGGCAATCGACAAGGTGAACGGCCTTCACCAGCGGGTGGAGGACCTGGGTACCGAACCCGGGCCGGATTTCGCCAAGGGCATCCTGGACGACGTTCAGATTGATTTCAGCATCGGCAATCCCGAACGGCTGGAACAGTTTCCCCAAGGGGCTTTCATCGCCATCGCCAACCACGTTTACGGCCATCTGGACGGCATCTGCCTGGTGGATATCCTGGGCCACGTGCGTCCGAAGGCCAAGGTGATGGTGAACGAGTTCCTGATGTGGATTCACGGCCTCAGGCCCAGTTTCATCGCCGTGAACCCCGTTATCAGCGGCAGCAGCGGCGCCACGGCCACCAGCGTCAGCGGCGTCAAAAGCGCCCTTCTGCAGCTGCGGGAAGGCGAACCCCTGGGCATCTTCCCGTCCGGGGCCGTGGCGGACCTCAAGCCCCGCCAGGGCTGGATTCTGAGCGAACGGGACTGGCAGGATGCCGCTGTCAGGCTCATCCGCAAGGCGCGCGTGCCCGTGGTGCCCATCCGTTTCTTCGACCGCAATTCGTGGCTCTACTACGGGCTGGGTCTGCTGGGTTACCGCATCCGTTTCGCTCGCCTGTTTCACGAAGTGTTCAACAAACGGGGAACGCATCCCCGCGTGGGGATTGGCGAGGTCATTTCCGTGGAGGAGCAGGACGCCGTTCCGGAGGCCGATTTCAAGGCCTTCCTGCGCCGGAGCGTCTATGAGATGCCCCTCCCCGACCATTTTACCCTTCGCAGCGAGTTATGGGTAAAGTAGGCCTCTGGTTGTTCCTGCTGCTGGTCCCGTTTACGGTGATGGCCCAGTCCACGCGTGTGCGCGGAGTGGTGCGCGATGCCGCCACCGGCGAGCCCCTGCCGTTTGCGGGCGTGTACTTCGACGGGACTACCATCGGCATTTCCACCGATATGGAGGGCCGATACAGCCTGGAGACCCGCCGCCCCGATGCGCAGATTCTCACGGCGCAACTGCTTGGCTATGAAAGCGTTTCGCTCCCGGTCACACCGGGCGCCTTCTCGGAAATCGACTTCCTCCTGAAGCCGGATCCCCGGCAGCTGGAGGGGGCCGTGGTCCGCCCCGACGACCGCTATATCAAATCCATCCTCCGCCTGATCGACGAGGCCCGCGAAAAGCACGACCCCGATAACGCCCCGGACTGGAAGAGCACGGTCTATACCAAGATCGAGTTCGACCTCACCAATATGGAGGACGTCCTGTCCGTGGGTGCGCTGGGGCGGAACCTGGGCTTCGTGCGCGACTACGCGGATACATCGGCCATCACCGGCCAGTCCTTCATCCCGGCCATCCTCTCGGAGAACCGCTCGGACGTGTATCATTCGGCCCGGCCTTCCTTTATGCGGGAATTCACGCGGGCGAGCCGCATCTCCGGCATTCCGGACGAGAACAACGCCGTCAAGCAGTTCTCCGGCACCTATCTGCTGAAGACCAACTTCTATAAGTCCAGCATCGGGGTGTTCAACCTGGTGATTCCCAATCCCATTGCCTCCTCCTCCAGGATGTTTTACAACTATTTCCTGGTGGACAGCCTGCAGGTGGAAGGGCGCAAGACCTATGTCCTGCGCTTTCATCCCAAGAAACTCGTCACCTCGCCCACCCTGGACGGGGAGATGCACATCGACGCGGAGGACTTCGGCATCCGGAGCGTCCACGCGTCCCTTTCCGGGAATTCCAACGTGAACTGGATCCGCCACTTCAACGTGGACCTGGAAAACCGCCGGCTCCCGGACGGCCGCTGGTTCTATGGCACGGAAAACCTCTTTCTGGACTTCTCGGTCACGGCCAGCGACAATTCCCGTCTCATCTCCATCCTGGGACGGCGGAGTATGCATTACGAGGAGCCCGATTTCACGCCGCTGGAGAACCGGGAGGCCCTGCAGAACGAGAACGCGGTGGTGATGCGGGACGTGATCCGCGGGGACGACGCCTACTGGGACGCCGTGCGCCCCTACCCTCTTTCGGCCCGCGAAAAGGGCATCTACAAAATGGTGGACGAGATTCAGGAGACGGACTTCTACAAGTGGACCTACGGTTTCCTGGACACCTTCATCACCGGCTATTGGGAGGTTCCGGCGCTCAATTTCGAGTTCGGCCGATGGGCCCGCACCGTCACCTGGAACGACTTCGAAGGCCTGCGTCTGCAGGTGGGCGGCCGCACGCTCTACACGATGTCGGATAAGATCCGCCTGTCCGGGTACCTGGCCTATGGATTTAAGGACAAGCGCCTTAAAGGGATGGCCGAGGCCGAATGGCAGATTCGCCGCGAGCGCACCCGCAAGCTCACGCTCACCTATAAGGACGATTACGAGCGGCTGGGCGCCGGCACCGGGGTTTTCTCGGCCCCAAACATCTTCTCCTCCATCATTTCGCCCGCCCTGGCCAATAAACAGACCTATGTCCGCTCGGCGAAACTCCATTACGAGCACGAGTTCCACCCTTCGGTGAACGCGGACCTCCAGTGGCTGAGCCAGCGGATGTGGTCCAATCCCAACGTCCCCATCTATGCCGTGGACGGCTCCAGGACGGTGATGGAGTATATGGATGCGCACGCGCTCAGCGCCTTCCTTCGCTTCTCCTTCGATGAGAAGGTGCACAGAAACTATTTCCGGAAGACCTATCTCTTCACCAAGTACCCGATCCTCGAGGTCGGTGTCACCAAGGGCTTCAAGGGCATCACGGAGAACGACTTCGCCTATACAAAGGCCGAATCCATCCTCACCTGGCGGGTGCCTTCCACGGCGGTGGGCTTCGGCTACCTTTATCTGAAGGGCGGCATCATCTGGGGCAACGTGCCGCATACGCTCCTGAACCTGCACGCGGGCAACGCCACCTTCTTCTACGACAAACACGCCTTCTCCTGTATGGAGGCCTATGAATTCGCCTCGGACCGCTGGATATCCGGCTTTTACGAGCACAATTTCAACGGTTTCTTCCTGGGGAAGATTCCCCTGCTGAAAAAACTGGACTGGCGTGAGGTGGCTACGGTCCGCTTCGCCTGGGGGGACCTGAGCGAGACGAACCGGCAGAATGCCCTGCAGGAAACGGGGGTTCTCAATACCCCTTACGTAGAGGCGGGCGTGGGAATCGGCAACATCCTACGCGTCTTCCGCGTGGACTGCTTCTGGCGCCTGACGCACCGGGAGGAGGCCAAGCGCAACTTCTGCGTTAATCTGGGCGTAGACGTGTCTTTCTAGGCTTTTTCCGCCCCCAGGACGGTAAGGACGTCCCCTTCTACCCTGAATTTGATATCCAGGCCTTTGTAGAGCATTCCGTAAACCTTGTCGGGCTCGTCCTGGTAGGCGGGACGGGGGTCCTGGGAAAGGATTTCGGCCAGCGTTTCCCGGTCGGGAATGTCTTCGGGGATGATGACTTTCAGTTTCGCCGCCGGCGCTTCGGTCGCGAATCCGGCTTTGGCCTCCGGATAGGCATCGGCATACGGCAGATAGGGTTTGATGTCGTAGATGGGCGTGCCGTCCATCAGGTCGGCGCCCCTCACCAGGAGGTCCATCCCGTCGAGGTCCACCAGTTCCACGCAGGAGAGCCCCAGCGGATTGGGCCGATAAGGGGAACGTGTCGCCCAGACGCCCATCGCGGTGTTTCCGCCCAGCCTGGGAGGCCGTACGGTGGGCTGCCACTGCGCGGTTTTATTGGCGGAGAAGCCCCAGATGAGCCAGATTCGCCCGAATCCTTCCAGACCCCTCAAAGCCTCTTTGACGCGGTAGGGTTCCTCGAAGACAATTCGCCCCTCCACCTGAGCCAGACTGCTCTGCCGGGGTATGCCGAACTTGGAGCCGAAGGGGCCCCGGTAGACGGCTATGGGCTTGATTTCCATTATGAGAGGTATTTGCCGTGGCAGCGGCAGTACTTGAGGCCGCTTCCGCAGGGACAGGGATCGTCCGGCGCCACGTGCGGGATGGCAAACCCGAGGGGAAGGAAATCGCCGGATAGTTCGGCGGCGAATCCGTCCGAGATGGTGGGCTCGGGCATCTTCCACTTGGGGTAGGACTCCCCTTCCGGGTTTTCCGGGGCCTGCTGGATGCGGTTCTTTTCGGCCTCCAGATCGGCCTTGCAAAGTCCGGTTTCCGCCGCGGTGCGCCCGCAGAGGATCCATTTGGGCACGCTGTCGGCGTACTGGGCCACGATCTCGCAGCAGGCCAGCCAGCTCTGATCGTCCAGGTCCGGGCTAAGAGGCGCGTCTTCCAGTGGCTGGAAAAGGGCCTCGTTGGGGCCCACGGTATACTGGGCCTCGATCCAGGTGTCGTGTTCGGCCTTCACCAGCTCGAAGCCTTCGTAGCCCACCCGGCGGTACATCTGTTCCAGGCGCATCCCTTCGGGGGTTTTCAGGCCGATGGTAAAGTACGGGGCGCCGCACCCGGCCTCGCGGGCCTGCAGCTGCGTGAAGACGGGGAAACGCTTCTGCTTGAGCTCCTCCCGCTGGGTGAACACCTCTTCGATGTTCTCCACGCAGGGCGAGCACACATAGTCGCCCCAGCTGTCCGTATAGCGGTACATCTTCACCAGCGGGCTCTGGTGCAGCATTTTGGAAAGGGCCCGGTAGTCCGCCCTGGTGTGGGTTTTCTCGTACCAGTCCATCACCAGGTTCACGAAGCGGTCCGTGGAAAGGATGCCGTACAGGTTCAGATACCCAAGGCCAACCCGCTCCAGTTCATACTGCCCGCTCTTTTCGGCGCTTCGGATAACCTTGTCGATGTCCGGGGAAACGATGTCGTACACTTCCCTGCTGATCCACACCTTGTGGTAATTCTCGTCGGAGTCGTCATAGGCCACCAGGCCCGTCACCTCCAGCAGCGAGGGATAATCGGCAAAATCCAGATACTGCACTTTCTCCGGCCCGGCGTGTACCAGGTCCCTGAGGAGCTTGATATCGCGCTCCATCAGATGGGACATCCATTTCTGGGGATTCCCCCGCAGATAGCTGTCCATCTTTTCCACCAGCTGGGACTTCCTGAGACGGGGACTCAGCTCCTGCCCCAGCAGGTTCGCAAAGTCCTCCAGCTCCGGTTTCCCGAAGCCGCTCAGGATCGTATGCAGTGTCCGTGTTTCCATCGCGAACTGCAAATATACAAATTTTTCCTCTTTTCCTCTTATCGCCACTGCGGGAATGAGACACACGCTCCGGATTGTCTTATCTTCCGAAATCTGGGGCTTTGACCGGGACTAGGCGCTGATCCTCCGACATTCGCTGCGGATTGGTGCCGGGAAGGCCCTGAGGCACCTCCATTCCCAGCTGGCCGAAGAGCCACTCCCAATAGGGCGGCATCGTTCCGTCCGGCGCCTTCCAATTCATCGGTTCACTCTCGAAAACCGGCCTCCCAGCCTTGTCCAGAAAGGATAATTGCACCAGTTCCGAGCAATACAGGTCCTCGTTATCCGGCAGAAAACGGACATCGTAGGCCCTGCCGCAGAAAGACTTGGCCCTTTCCACTGCGGCATCGGCATCCACGCCTTTCACCCTTTTGATGAGAAACGCCGGATAACTGCCGTCCTTCAGCGTAAAGTCGGCGAGGAAGGTGTCCAGCGGGTGACGGTCCACCCCGTGCGCGATAGTGGCGTCGATAATCCAAATACTGTCGACCTTCACTTCGGCAATGGCCACATGGATGAGGTTGAGCGCTCCGTCCTTGCCGGTGGCCGATGAAATGGCCGAATCCATCGAGGTCGAATCCACCTGATAATCCATCGGCAACCCCACGAAAACCAGGTCTCCGTTCCTTAACTGCCCAGAGGTTTTTCTCAAGTAGGGCATAAAGAAAAGGAAGTAGGCAGCCATCATAAATGATCCCACGGCAATGGTTACATAGGCCTTTTTCGGGTTTTTCCCTTGCTTTTTAGCAAAATAGGACCATATATAACCGCCGAAGAACAATACCGTCTGAACGATGAGCCAAATGATAATAAAGACTTTCATTGCGAAACTTGAACTACACAAATGTACTCATTATTTCATATTCGAACAAGCGTTTGGGGCTAGGGAAGGAGAGACACGCTCCGGGGGGACTCCGGTCGCTGCGCTCCCTCCGGCCCCTCCCACCGTCTGCGGCGTCCCCTTCGGGAACTTGCATCCGGCGGGCCCCTCCCCCTATACTTGTCCGGGGGTGGACAAGCCCCCCGGAGCGTGTCTCCCCTTCCCAACGCCGACAAACTTACCTTGATTTTGCCCAATAAACCGAGGTAAGATTGCACCATAAAACAATCTTACCCTGAAATATGGCTTAAAATCAGGGTAAGATCGTAAAAAGAGGGCTAAATGAAGTACTTACAGCGTATCCTGATACTTCAGGATGGGATTGCGGGCGGCGGCGGTTTCGTCCGGGCGGGAAATCACTGCGTTGTGCGGGGCGGCGTGCAGCAGAGCGGGGTCTGCGGCGGCCTCGGCAGCGATTTTGCGCATCACCGCGATGAAGGCGTCCAGCGTTTCCTTGCTCTCGGTTTCCGTGGGCTCGATCATCAGGGCCTGGTGGAACAGGAGCGGGAAATAGATGGTGGGCGCGTGGAAGCCGTAGTCCAGCAGACGCTTGGCGACATCCAGCGTGGTGGCGCCGGGAACGTCCTCGCGGGCGCCGTCGTCGATGAGGCCGTCAAACACGAATTCGTGCTTGCAGACACCTTCGATGGGCAGTTTGTACACGTCCTTGAGGCTTTCCTTGATGAAGTTGGCGCTCAGGACCGAGTACTCCCCTACCTTCCGGAGGTTTTCGCGGCCCAGGGTGAGGATGTAGGCATAGGCGCGCAGAATCACTCCGAAGTTGCCGTGGAAACCGGACACCTTGAGGCCGTCCAGGCAGCCGACCAGATGCTTCGCTACGCCCACGGGGCCGCTGCCGGGACCGCCTCCGCCATGCGGCGTGGAGAAGGTCTTGTGCAGGTTCAGGTGCATAATGTCGAAGCCCATATCCCCGGGACGGACCACGCCCATCAGGGGGTTCATATTGGCCCCGTCGTAGTAGAGCAGTCCGCCGGCCTCGTGGACCAGCCGGGCGATGGTCTTGATCTCCGTCTCGAAGAGGCCCAGCGTGTTCGGGTTCGTCATCATAATGCCCGCCACAGAGCTGTCCAGCAGGGGTTTCAGGGCTTCAATGTCGATGCGTCCGTTCTCCAGGGACTTCACCTGGACCACCTCCAGCCCGCAGACGGCGGCCGATGCCGGGTTGGTGCCGTGGGCGCTGTCCGGGACGATGACCTTCGTGCGGCCGAAATCCCCGCGCCCCATATGGTAGGAGCGCATAATCATCAGGCCCGTGAGTTCGCCGTGGGCGCCGGCACAGGGCATAAAGGTGAACTTGTGCATCCCGGTGATGGCGGCGAGGAACTGGTTCATATCCTCCAGCACTTTTTCTGCTGCAGGAGCTTCCTGCAGCGGGTGCAGGGCGTTAAAGCCCGGCAGGGCCGCCGCTTCCTCGTTGATCTTGGGGTTGTACTTCATCGTGCAGGAGCCCAGCGGATAGAAGCCGGTATCCACCCCGAAGTTCATCTGGGAGAGGTTGTTGTAGTGGCGCACAACGTCCGGCTCGGAGACTTCCGGAAGCGGAAGGGCCGATGCCCGTTGCAGCTGAAGCGGAAGTTCCGGTGAAGCCGGGAACTTGTTAACAGGCAAGGAATAGCCCTTGCGGCCTTCCTTGGAGAGTTCGAAGATGAGTTTGTCGTAGTACTTCATGGCCTAACCCTCCTTCACTGCTGCAACCAGGGCGTCGATATCGGCCTTGCTGCGCTTTTCGGTTACACAGAAACTCAGGTATCCTTCCTCCGTGGGAAGGGCGGTGAAGAAGCCCGCTTTCTCCAGCTTCTCCTGCAGCCCGGGCACTTTGCTCTTAAGGACGAATTCCTTCAGGAAAGGCTTTCCGGGGAACACGTCTTCGAAAAGGCCGGTCTCCAGCAGCTGCCCGTGCAGGTAATGGGCGCCGTCGGCGCTCAGCCGGTTTACCTCCCGGAGGCCTTCCGGGCCCATCAGGGACAGGTAAATGGTGACCCACAGGGCCATCAGGCTCTCGTTGGAGCAGATGTTCGAAGTGGCTTTCTCGCGTTTGATGTGCTGCTCGCGGGCCTGCAGGGTGAGCACGAAGGCTCGGCGTCCGGCCCCGTCCGCGGTCTGGCCCACGATGCGGCCGGGCATCTTGCGCATATGCTCCTTCTTGACGGCCATAAAGCCCACGTAGGGGCCGCCGTAGCAGAGTGGAATGCCCAGAGGCTGGGCGTCGCCTACGGCAATATCGGCCTCCCATTCGGCGGGAGACTTCACCACGGCGAGGGCCGACGGGTCGCAGTATTCGATGAGAAGGCCCTTCTGGGCGTGGATGGCTTCTGCAAAGCCCGTATGGTCTTCCACGATGCCGTAACGGTTCACGGAAGGAACGATTACGCCGGCGACGTCGTCCTTGGCAAGCTCTGCCTGGAGGGCGGCGAGGCTCGTCTGCCCTTCATCGGCGGGCAGAAGGCCGATCTCTACTCCGTGGAACTTCGCGTAGGTCTCCACCACTTTCCGAACGTGCGGAAGGAGGGTGGCCGATAGCAGCACGCGCGTCTTTTTGCGGGTGCATTCCACGGCCATCATCATCGCTTCGGCAGCGGCGGTGGGGCCGTCGTAGAGCGAGGCGTTGGAAACGTCCAGGCCCGTAAGGGCGCAGATGAGGCTCTGATACTCAAATATATAGCGCAGCGTTCCCTGCGAAATCTCGCACTGGTACGGCGTATAGGCCGTCAGGAACTCCGAACGCTGGGTGAGGTACGGGATCACGGCGGGGGTGTAATGGTCGTAGGCCCCCTGCCCCGCGAAGATCTTCAGGCGGGCGTTTTTGGCGTCCAGCTCCTGCAGCCAGTCGCGGAGCTCCTGCTCCGACATGGCTTCCGGGAGCTCATATTCGCCCCGGTGCAGGAATTCCTGCGGAACGTCGCTGTACAGGTCCTCGAGGCTCCGGAGCCCCACCTTGTCCAGCATCGCGCGGATATCGGCCTCCGTGTGAGGAAGATAGGCGGCCATATTACTCCTTGATATAGGCTTTGTAGGCGGCTGCGTCCATCAGGGCGTCCAGTTCGGCGGCATTGGACATCTCCACCTTGATGATCCAGGCGGCGTAGGCGTCCTCGTTCACCTTTTCGGGGGCGGCGTCCAGTTCGGCATTCACGGCCACCACCACGCCGGAAACCGGGCTGATGAGGTCCGAGGCGGCCTTTACGCTCTCCAGGGCACCGAATTCTTCACCGGCGAGAACGTCGTCGCCTTCTTCCGGCAGGTCCACGTAGGTGATGTCGCCCATTTCCTTCTGGGCATAGTCCGATACGCCTACGTAGGCCACATTCCCTTCCACCTTTACCCATTCGTGACTCTCGGAGTATTTGAGTCCTTCAACAATCTTAGACATAGCGTGTTATTTTTTGTAATTGGTTTGATAAAATCTCTTTTTGACCACCTTCCCGGGGAAGGTCTTTTTGCGGATGCGGATCCAGAGGGGCGTATCCAGGGCGGCGTAGGCCTTGTCCACCAGGGCGAAGCAGACGCTCTTGTCCAGCGAGATGCTGTGGTAGCCTGTAGTGACCACGCCCACCGGCGTTTCGTCCTCCAGTTCCACGGGATAGCCGTTGCGCGGGATGGCCTTGTCCTCGATTTCGATGCCCACGAGCTTCTTTTCCAGGTTCCCGGCCTTTTGACCGGCCAAGGCTTCCTTGCCGATGAAATCCTTCTCCAGCTTGCAGAACATCCCTAAACCCGCCATCACGGGGCTGATTTCCGGGCTCAGTTCGTCCCCGTAGAGCGGAAGACCCGCTTCGAAGCGCAGGGTGTCCCGGCAGCCCAGGCCGCAGGGCGTGACGCCCGCTTCGAGGAGCCTGTTCCAGATTTCGACGGTGTTTTCCGGGGTGGTATAGAGCTCGAAGCCGTCCTCTCCGGTGTAGCCGGTGCGGCTGAGGATGACGCGTTCTCCCTTGTACAGTTCGTCGGAGAAGGTGTAGAAGGTTAAATCGGCCGCCGCTTTGAAATTGAGCACCTCGAGGAGGGTTTTCTCCGCCTCAGGCCCCTGGACGGCAATCTGGCCGATACGGTCCGACGCATTGTCCAGGCGCACGTCGTAGCCTTGGGCCTGCTCCTGGATCCAGGCGAAGTCCTTGGCGATGTTGGATGCGTTCACCACCAGCAGGAAATGGTCCGCCAGGTATTCGCGGTACACCAGAAGGTCGTCCACCGTGCCGCCGTCCGGGTAGCACATCAGGCCGTAAAGGACCTTTCCGGGCTCATAGCCCCGGATTTCATTGGTGAAGATATGGTTCACGAAGGCTTCGGCGTCCGGTCCCTTCACGAAGATCTCGCCCATATGGGAGACGTCGAACATCCCCACGCGCTGGCGCACGGCCAGGTGTTCTTCCACGATGGAGGAATATTGGATGGGCATCATAAAGCCGGCGAAAGGACTCATCTTGGCCCCCAGGGCCACGTGGGCGTCATAGAGGCAGGTTTTCTGCAGGGCTTCCATTAAAGTGTTACTTTAAGTATTCGGTTATAAATTTGTATAATTCAATATTTGTTTCCCGGTTAACCCTAAGGTCCTCCGGGGTAGCGCCTTTGGGGATGGTGAGTCCTCCGCAGATGTCAATGGCCGTGACTTCCACCGTCCCGTCCAGGAGCTGTCCCAGGATTATCAGTACCTGTTCCAGCGTGTGGGTGCCCTGGCTCCAGTCCGTGCGCGCGAAACAGCGGCACAGGATGTCTTCGTCCAGCGACACATACACCCTTTCTCCCCTTCTGGCTGCGAGCCAGCCTTCCGGAATGGCCTCCGGACAGCCATTGGGGCCGATTTCCAGCACATCCCGCAGCAGCGGATTCTCCTCCTGCATCGCCCTTACCCAGCTTCCGCAGCTCAGCACGCCTCCGAAGGCAGCCTCCTGGTTGTCCGGATGGTGGTCCAGCAGCACCAGATGGAAGGGCTCTTTTTCCTTCAGGGCCAGCAGGTGACTCATATAGTGATAGTCTCCGCTGTCGATCCATCTTAGCTTCGGAAGAGGCTCCGGCAACCCGGCCAGAATTTGCTTCTTTGCCGCCTCGTCGCAGTAGCAGTGCGTCCCCTCTAAATCCCTCCAGTCTTTGTAGACGACCTCCCCCATCCAAGCGAGGAAACCCTCCGCTTCCAGCATACCGGAAAAGTCTGTTACAAGGACATTTTTCATTTCTCAAAGATAGCATTTTTTACCATAGGAAGCAAGAGAAATGGCCTTCTTTTCCAAAATGATGGCGCAATAACTGTAAATTTTATAACTATTTATTATACAATATATAAAACTAAATAGTTTATAATTATAACATTTTTGTTAATATTGCAAAACGATAAATATGCGACTTCTTGCTCTATCATTTTTGCTTGAAAAATCTTGCTCGCGAACGGGAAAACGCGTATCTTCACGGCGTGAATCCGCAAGCCTACGAATCCCTTCTTTCCCTGTGTGAACAGCGCAGGAGTTACCGGCAGTTTTCCCCCGAAGACACGCTGGGTGAAGACGTGGTGGAAGCCATCCTGAAACTGGCCTCCCACTCCCCTTTCGCCTCCGGCCGGAAGAACTGGAAGATCGCCGTCGTCAAAGACCGGGAGACGGTGTGCGCCCTGGCCGATGCCGTGCAGGAAGAGGCGCAGGCGCTGGCCGCGAAAATGGAAGAAGAGCCCGCCGCCTTTTTCCTGAACTACGCCAAGAGTTTCACCTTCTTCAGGGACGCGCCCGCGCTCTTTATCCCCTACTGCCGGGAAAGCGCCACGATGAAGAGCCTGTTGAGGGAGAATGCATCGGCCGAAATCCTTCAGTGGGACCGCGACAACCTCACCAAGTCCCTTTCCTGTGCGGCGATGCTCATTCTGCTGGCCGCGGAGAGCCTGGATCTGGGCGCGTGCTATATGACCGGGCCGCTGCTGGCCGGGAAAAAGCTCAATCAGGTGCTTGGATTGGCGGAAAACGTCCTTCTCGGGGCTATCATCCCCGTCGGCCATAAACTATAGGCCCAGCCAATAACCTCCGTCCACGTGCAGGACGGCTCCGTTGACATAGGAGGCATCGTCGCTACAAAGGAAGGCGACGGCCGCCGCCACGTCCTCGGGCGTGCCGAAGCGATGGGCGGCATTCACCTCTTGAAGGTCGTCCCGGCCCGTCTGGATGATGAGTTTCTGCATAGAGCCGCTCTCGATGCTGCCGGGCGCAACGCAGTTGCAGCGGAGTCCTTTCTTGGCATATTCGGCCGCCAGACCCTTTGTAAAGGCCTCCAGATAGGCCTTGGTGCCGCCGTAGACGCTCTGCCCGCGGTAGACTTTGCCGGCCGTGACCGAGGACAGGTTCACGATAATCCCCCGCCGTTTGTGGCACATCTCGGGGATGACGGCCCTGCACAGGAGCGTAGCGGCGACAACGTTCACGGACAGCATCGCGTCAATCTGCGTGTCCTCCATCTGCGGCAACAGCCCCGTATGGGTGACGGCGGCGGCGTTCACCAGGATTTCCACATCGCTCAGGCCGGCGATGAAGCGCTCGAGCTCCTCGCGGCGGGAAAAATCGGCCTGTACCCACTCGGCCTCCAGGCCGTCCGGGGCCGGTTTCCGGCTGTTATACTGCAGCACAAGAGGCTTTCCCAGGGCGGAAAGTCTGCGGGCGATGGCCAGTCCGATTTCCGAGCTGGCACCGGTGATGACTATTTTTCCCATCTTTTGAAAACTAACGCGGTATTGTGGCCGCCGAAGGCCGAATTGATCTTGAGAATGTGCCGGATGGGCGTGTGCAGGGGCGATCCGGTAACCATCCGGAAGGGTGCCTCCGGGTGCGGCGTGCAGAAATTCACCGTGGGAAGAACCACCTGGTTCTGCAGGGAATACACCACGCCCAGCACCTCCAGGGCCGTGCAGGAGCCGATCATATGCCCCACCTGGCCCTTCATCGAGTAGGCGGGAATCTCCTTCAGGCGTTCTCCGAAAATGCGGTACAGGCAGTTGTATTCGGCCGGAGCGCATTTGACGGTGCCCGTTCCGTGCAGGTGGATGCAGTCGATTTGCTCCGGCTTCAGTCCCGCCTCGTCCAGCGCTTCCTTCACCGCCCAGGCGGCCGCTTCGCCCGAGGGCTCGGGATCCGTGACGGAATAGGCGTCCGTGGACGACCCGTAGCCGATAATCTCCGCCAGCGGCGTCCCTGAGGCACGGGAAGAATCCTCCAGCAGCATCACCACGGAGGCTTCTCCCAGCACGGTGCCGTTGCTGTTCAGGTCGCAGGGATGGCATTTGACTGGCGCGGGTTCATCGCTGGCGGAAAGGGCTCCCAGGGCTCCGAAACCCAGATAGGCGCCCGGGAAGATCATCGAATCCGAGCCGCCGGTGACGATGGCTTCTGCCAGTCCTCGCCTGAGAAGGCGCCAGGAAAGGCCGATGGCGTGGGCGGAAGCCGTACAGGCCGATGCGAACAGGTGATACCCGGCCCCGAACTGCCAGCGGCTCACCAGTTCCTTCATTTCCGGCGCGATGTTGTGGTAGAGCCCGTTGCTCAGCAGGATATCCAGGCTGATCTTCTCGCTTTCCATACAGGTTTCCAGCTCGAAATAATCGATGCCTATCCCTAAGTTAAGCATTAATTGACCAGGCGTATATCTTTCTTTAAAAGCGCTTTCGCTTGATAGTTCCTTCAGCGCAAGCTCCAGGAAATGCATCTTGCGGTCCACCCCCACGGGCGTCCGGACCACCTCCCCGTTCCGCCGAATCTCTCCGGCGGCGGTATACGGGTAGCCGTCCACCGGGAAGTTCCGGATGTCGTCAATCTGCGGCCGGCCCTCGCGAAGGGTCTCCAGACTCTCCGAAAAACTGCATCCCAGCGGGCTGCAGGCCCCTATTCCCGTGATTACTGCCGCCATTGCCGAAACAGTTCTATGGCCGGTACGTCGGTTCCCAGCAGGGGGTGATGCGCCAGTTCGGCGGGTTGCACCAGCGCAAAGCCGGCTTCGGCGGCGCCGTCGGCGTGCATATACCCCGCGCCCATCAGCACGGGACCGTCTCCGGGGGCCGTCAGGGCGGCATACAGCAGGGCCGATGCCGAATCCACGATGAAATTGCTGTCCCCGGTGAGTTGGTTCTCGATGGAGATGAAGCAGGGCACCATATTCCGCATCATCTTGAAGTTGACGGGCGGCGGCGTGGTGAGCAGGAAGCGCTCCGCGGTGAAAACGTGGTCCGGGTAGGCGTCCAGCCTGGAGAAAACCTCTTCCAGGAAGCTCAGGTTCTCGACGTAGGCCGATGCATAGTAGAACGGGATGCGCGGCGGGAGGGCCTTCCCTTCCAGAAATTCAGACGCAGTAAGGACGGCAGCCATCGCCTCCCGGGAGTAGTACTTCAGGAGCTTGCGTTTATGAAGACGCGGGGCAACGGGAATCTCTTCGCCGGCCTGATAGCTGCGGTAAATGCTGGTCATTCTACTATTTGGGCGTCGCGGACGGCAAAGCGCATCAGGGCATCCGAGACCTCCTGCATCCCGGGATCCAGGATATCCAGGAAGGTGAAGAAGAGTTCCCCGCTGGCGCAGAGGCGGCCGTCACGGGTGGCTTTCACGGCCACCACGGCATATTCGTCCGGGTAAAGGCATTTTACATCGGCCCGGTAAACCAGACGGTCCCCCGGCGTCACCATATCGCGGAATTTCACGTTCTTGACGATGGAAAGGGCGGCCCGGCGGGGCTCGCAGCCCATCTCCTTGCGGCAGTATTCGAGGAACATCCCCGAAAGCTGGGCCATCCCCTCGATGATGAGCGTGCCCGGGAAAATGGGGCAGCCCGGGAAATGTTCGTCGAAGATGTCGTTGTCCAGCGATACGCACTTGACGCCCTCGACGAACTTGCCGGGACTCAGGAGCGTGACTTTATCGACCTGATAAAAGCGCATTAGGCTTCGAGTTTATGCTTGATAAGGGTGGCCAGGTTGTGCACGCTGAAGACGCTGAACACCTCTTTGGTGGTCTGTCCGGCGGCAAACTGGCAGGAGTCGTAGTCCCGGTTCATTTTTTCGGCCATCGCCGGCGTGAGTTTCCCGTCGTCCGGGGTCTCCCCGTCCACGACGCTCGCCATCATCATTTCCTCGATCCGGATCTTCACGCCGAATTCGGTCTCGATCATATAGAGAATCTCCACATAATCGATGCTCTCTGCGCCCAGATCGCGTACCAGGGCGCTTTCGGGGCTTACATCGGCTGCGGAATCCAGTCCAAGGATAGGAACAAGTTGCTCGGAAAGCTTCTTTTCTATTTCCTGAATAGTCATATAGGTTGGCTTTTTTGCAAAGATAATGTATATTTGCAAGTGAATCAAGTGGGTATGCGCAGAATCTTCCATATTGTCCTTTTAACCGTCATCCTGCTCGGAGGATGCCGGAAGGAAGAGCCCCTTTCTTATGTCGGCCGATGGGAGTATCTGGATTCGGAGCCGGATCTGGGACCGGATTATGCGGACTCCTATCTGGTGATAGCCAAGGACTTCGATTACCATTTCTTCGACGCTCCCAGCGGGAAAACCATAAAGGGCACCTGGGAGGATTTTTCGAACGAAGGGCTCACGATTACGCTCACGCCCGGGGCCGGTTATGACTTCCCCGTCATCTCTTTCAAGCTTACCCGCCTGAAGGACAACCTGATGGTGGTGGAAACCTGGGATGTGGGAGAGGGAGACCCCACTACCATCCGTTTTTCGCGAGTAGGCGGATATTGATTACCGTAAGCAGCGTTCCCTGGGTCAGGAGGGCCAGGACATTGGTGAGGACTTCCCGGACAGAGAAGCCCCGGAGCGCGATTTTCCATCCGGCATCGGCTGTCCAGAAGAACGGATTCAGATAGCGGGTGGCCGCCCAAAACGGGGTCATGTTGTCTACCGGGGCGAACATCGTTCCCAGCAGCATGAGCACAAAGAACAGGAAAATGATGCCGTAAACGGTCTGGATGAGCGTTTTGCTCACCACGGCCATGAGCACGCCCAGGTTGATGACGCAGAAGAGGAAGCAGGCCGCGAGCAGGAAGAAAGCCGGCAGCGGGCCCAGGACCTCGTAGCCGAAGACCATCCGGCCCACCAGCAGCCCCAGCCCCAGTTCCAGCAGAGTTACCAGGATGTGGAAGGTCAGTTTGGACGTGATGTAGATGGTAGGACTCATCCCCACGCTCCGGTAGTATTCCAACTGTCGGTTCACTTTCTCATTGATGATGGAAAGACCCACCAGGCAGCAGCCGATGATGGACATGAGCAGGATGAGCATCACCGTGAGGTAATAGTGGGTGTTCCCGGAACTGCTGACGAACAGCGTATGCATCTTCACGCCTTCATCTTCCGGTGTGCGGAAAAGCTGCCGGCTGATGATCTCCGAGGCGTCCATGGCCTGAATGGCGTGGGACGCGTCCGGGAGGATGTTGTAGCTGCCGTCGGCCGTAATCAGGACGGTGGCGTCGGCCTTTCCTTTGTCCATCAGGGCCTGCGCGCTTTCCATGGACAACTCCTGGGACGCCTTGAGTTGCGGAGAAGCGTTGAGGTTTCTCACCGCTTCCCGGCCGGCCTCCGAGAAGGATTCGTCCACCACCAAGACATGGAGGTTGACCTTGTTTTCCAGGCCGAAGGGAACCAGGCCTATGGCGATGGCCGGGCACAGGACCAGCAGGCCCAGCAGGACCGGGGTGCGCAGGAGCTGGATCGCGTCCTTTAACATGATATGCAGGAAGGCGCGGATCATCGGGGCACGGTGCGTTTGAAACCGGGAATGGACAGGAGAAGCGCCAGAACGCTTTCTCCGGCCAGGATGGCTATCTGCGGAAGATTCCCCATGAAGCCGGACCCCTTGAAGGCGATGTTCCGGAAAGCGTCCACGAACGCGGCGCCGGGCAGCATCTGCGCCACCGCCCGTACCGGCGCTTCCATGGCGCTGAGCGGGAAAACGAATCCCGAGAGGAAGACATTGGGAACGAACAGGACCACCCAGCTCAGGATGAGCACGTCCAGCGGCCGGTCGAACCAGGCGGAAATGAGGATGCCCAGGGACATGCAGCAGGCGATATAGAGCATCTGCAGGAAGAAGAACAGGGCCATTGACCCTACCACTTCGATGTCAAAGATCCTGCACACGCCATAGAGCATTGCGATGTGCAGAATGGAGATGGCGATGAAAGGGACCGTTTTCCCGAAAACGATCCGTCCCATTCCCAGACGTGTGATACTGAGGAGACGCCAGCTCCCCTGGGTTTTTTCCCGGTTGATGCTGGTGCCCAGCACAATCGTGTTCACCAGGATGAAGATGAGCATCATCAGGCCCGGGATGGAGGTATAGCCTTTCTTGAGGGACGGGTTGTACAGATAGCGGATCCGAAGCTCCGGCGCGGGGACGGCCAGTGGATTTTCCTCTGCGGCGAACTGCGCCGCGGCGGCGCCGATCTGGCTCTTTACGCTCCTGGCGGTAAAGGTATTGGTGCCGTCGATGAAGACTTCCAGTCCGTCGTCGCCATACATCACGACGGCCCTGGTCTTCCCCTGTGAGAAGGCGGGCTCTATCTCGTCCATCCTTTCCAGGTGGCCCAACACCTGCAGGAGCGGATTGGCGTCCAGACGGGCGAAGAAACGTTCGGCCTCCATGCTGTGGACGGGATTATAGACCAGGATATCGTGGTGGTGCACCTGGAAGGACAGGGCATAGCCCAGCATGAGGACCAGGAAGGCCGGCATCAGGAACAGGAGCAGAAAACTCACCCTGTCCCTGAAAAGGTGCCGGAACTCTTTCACGATTACGGCACGGAGCATCTGTCCCCCGCTGCTCATGCGTGTTTGAAATAGGTTAGCAGTTCTTCCTCCGATGCGGCCACTTCTCTGGGGGCTCCGGAAGCGATCAGCCTGCCGGCGCTCACCAGGCTCAGGCGGGTGCAGTAATAGGCTTCATCCAGATAGTGGGTACTCACGATGACCCCGGTCCCCTGGGCCGCCCTTTCACGGATCATTTCCCACAGGCGACGGCGGGAAAGGGAATCCAGGCCGCTGGTGGGCTCGTCCAGGATGAGCACGGCGGGGTCCGGCAGGATGGCCACGCAGAAGGACAGGGCCTGCCGCCAGCCGGTGGGCAGGTATTTCACCTGTCGTCCCCGGTAATAGTCCAGGTGCAGCCGGGCCGAGATGTCGGCTGCGCGCCGTTCGGTCTCCTTGCGGGAAAGGCCGTACAGGGCTCCGTAGAAACGGATGTTCTCTTCCGGCGTGAGTTCTTCGATGAGGGAAAAGCCCTGGCACATGTAGCCGGGCCGGCCACTCACCTGTACGGTTCCGGAATCCGGACGGATGAGTCCGCACACCATCCGGATGAAGGTGGTCTTTCCGGCGCCGTTGGCTCCGAGCAGACCCAGGATCTCGCCGGGAGCGAGTTCCAGAGAGAGCTTGTCCACCGCCTGGATGGACCCGAAGCGTTTGCTCACCTCGTGGGCGGAAAGGACGGGCGTACTCATGGCGATACCCGGTTTTGTGTGGAAAGGACGTGGATGAAGATGTCTTCCAGGGTGCGGGCGCCGCTGCGGCGCACCGGTCCTTCCAGGGTTACGTTTTCGTAGGAGGCCATCACGCTTGAGGGAGAGCCCCAGATGAGTTTCCGTCCCTCGTGCAGCAGGAGGATTTTGTCGGCCCAGGCGGCTTCGTCGATATAGTGCGTGCTGATGAGGATGGAAACGCCTTTTTTGCCCAGTTTGAAGAGGGCGTCCCAGACATCGTGCCGCGACTGCGGATCCACGCCCAGGGTGGGTTCGTCCAGCAGCAGGACCGCCGGATGGTGCACCAGGGCGCAGCAGATGGTGAGTTTCTGTTTCATGCCGCCGGACATGTTGCCGGCGCGAAGGTCTGTAAAAGGAGCCAGGCTCTCCCACAGTTCCGGGGCGATGTCTCTGATGGCATCCGGGGAGCTGCCATAGGCACGGGCGAAGAACTCCAGGTTCTCCTGGACCGTGAGGTCTCCGTACAGGGAGAATCGGCCCGGGACATAGCCCAGTCGGGCGCGGACATCGGCCACCTGGCGCCGGACATCGAATCCTGCGACGATAGCTTCTCCGCTGAAGAAGGGGTCCACCGTGGCCAGAATGTCGAACAGAGTGGACTTCCCCGCCCCGTTGGCTCCCATCAGGGCCACGATTTCACCGGGTTCCACCCGGAAATCCACATCGTGAAGGGCCTGATGTTTTCCGAAGAACTTGTTTATGCCCCGGACTTCGATCATTTGTAAATCTCTACGGGCAGGCCGGGCTTGAGCGGGCCGCCTGCGGGGATGTCGATACGGATGCGGTATACCTGGCGGGTGCGGGATTCGCGGGTCATCACCTTATTGGGGGTGAATTCGGCTTCTTCGGAGATGAAGCTCACGCGTCCCTGCGTGCTGTAAAGGCTGCCGTCCGGGGCGTCCGTCTTAACCGTGACCGTATCGCCCAGCGAGATCCCTGCGAGGGTGACGGCGTCCATCCAGGCATCGGCATACAGATGGGCGTAATCCGTGAGTTTGAAGATGGGCTGCCCCGCATCGATGAACTCATGCAGGTGCATGTTCACGCGCGAGACGGTCCCGTCTTCCGGATTCTCGATGCGGCAGCGCTGGATCTGGTCCCTCAGCAGGGTGGCCTGCGACTGCAGGGCTTCGATATTGGCCAGGATGGCCGAAGTCTCCCGCGACAGCGAGCCCGACGAAGCCGTAATCTTGCTCTCCAGGACAAAGAGCTGGTCCTCTACCTCGTCCAGTTGTTTGGCCGAGACGGTGCCGGATTTCACCAAAGGCTCCAGGCGCTCCTTTTCCCGCTGCAGCGCTTTCTTCTGACGATAGAGGACCTCCAGTTGTTGCCCCACGTTGGGCATGGTGGCCCTGAGGGACTTGATCTGAGCCTGAAGGGCGTCCCACTGCAGGGTGAGGCGCGAGGTGTCCAGCTGGCAGGCGAGACTGCCTTTTTTGACCGTCATACCTTCAACCACCTCAAGTTGGACGATCTGTCCCGCCTGGGGAGAGGCGATTTGCCAGCCGTGAGCATCCAGGATGCCGTAGGCGTCGGGTTTTTGGTTGCGTCCGCAGGAAAGGAGCAGCAGTGCCGCAAGGCATATCAGAGTCGGTTTTCTGGTCATAGGGAAGAAACAAAACGATCCCGGCGCAGCCGGAGTTGAAGGATAAGGATGGTATTCATTTCCTGGTCCAGCCGGGCCGATGACAGCTGTTCCAGCGCAGTAAGATAGTCCGAGGCCGGAACGCTCCCCTGCCCGGTGAGTTTGTCCAGTTCTTCGCAGAGGGTTTCATATTTCTCCACGGTCTCCCGGCTGCCTTCGAGCAGGGCTTCGTACTTGGCGATCTGGCTGTCGTACTGCTGCAGCGCGGCATCGCGGTGTTTTTGCGCCTCATCCAGGCGGATGTCCAGGGCATCGGCCGCATTGTCCAGCATCTTGTTCCGGCTACTCACGTCGCGCCAGTCGGAAATGGGAATCTGGAGCGTGAGGCCCACGATGCCGTAGAAGTTCGGCGTATTATCGAACATGTTCAAAGCCCACTGGCCATAGCCTATGGTGCCGATAGCCTTGAGGCTGGGTAGGGCGCTGGCCCGGGAAAATTCTTTCTGCAGGCCGATCTTTTTCCGCTGAAGTTCGATGGAGGCAAGGCCTGGATCGGCCGGCTCTGTCTCTATCAGGGTGCTCAGGTCCGGCATGATCAGATCGGTCTCCGCTCCGATGGAGAGCCCCGTGAGGAGGGAGAGCGCCTGGAGAGCGCCGGCTATTTCCGCCTCGTTCCCCTTGATGCGGGCTTCCAGGGCCGTCTTTTTAGCTTCCACCTCAAGCACGGCGTTCCGGTAAGCCTTGCCTGCGTGGAAGGCTTCCTGGACATCGGAGAGTTTGATTTCTACCGCCTGCAGCTGGCTTTGCAGGATTTCGCCGGCCGTGCGGCCCACCAGGACGCTCAGATAGAGATTGTCTACGGCCTGGTCCAGCTCCATCCCCTGCCGCTGGATGGAGGCGATGTCCAGGTCGCGGTCCACCTCGTCCAGTTGGGCCGAGAGTTTCCTGCGGCCGCCGGAATACAGCGGAAGCACCGCCACGAAGCCGGCGTGATACTGGAACTGCGAGATGGGATGGAGGGCAAACGGGAAATCCGTGAGATTGGCGGGGTTGGGCGTGTCGGACTGATAGGAAAGCTGGCCGTAGCCGAAGGCCTTCATCATATAGGGACTCTGGGCCAGGGTTTTTCCGGGGGTGCGGGCGTCCTCTGCATTCTGCTGCAGCAGGTCGATGCTTCCCGCTTCCCTGGCTGCCCGGCGGCAGGCTTCCAGCGTGAGCGGCTCTCCGGCCTGCAGGGAAGCGGCCCCGAGCAGGAGGACTGCAAGGGCGGCGATGAGTCTCTTGTGCATGTGCGCGTATGCCATATCTGCAAAGATAAGGTTTTTTAGCGGATAATCAATCCTTTCCCCTGTTTTTACAGGAGTTCTTCGCTCACGGGCTTGAGCTTCAGCTGGGAGAGGACGCTGCGATACAGGACTATGGGGTTGGCGTAGTCCAGAAAGATGGGTTTTCTGAAGGGCTCCCGGATATACTCATCCACTCCGGGCATTTCCGTTTTGAGCAGGGCTTCATCGATGAAGCGTTGGATGTTGTCGTACACGTTCAGATAGCGAGCCCCGACTGAATGGCCCTCATCGACGAACCGCAGGAAACGGTAGGGAAAACGCTTCTTCCGGAAGATACGGGCGAGGATGTCCGGTCCGTACAGTCCGTAACCGAATACGGTGGAGCGCCGGTACGGGACCAGGTCGTCACGGGTGCCGTGGATGAAAAGCGTGGGGGCGGGCTTTCCCTTCCCGTAATTCGGTCGTCCGCTGGAAAAGACGGCGCCGCACAGGGAGATGATCGCCGCATAGGAGAAGTCCTCCGGGAGGATGCGGCGGAAGAGATCGGATCCTTTGCAGCGTTCCAGGTCGCACTGCAGGGCCATGAATGAGCCGGAACTGCTGCCCATCAGAATGATCCGGTCCGGCTCTATACCCAACTCCCGGGCATGGTCCAACAGGTAGCGCGTAACCAGATACGTGTCCTCCGTCGCCAGCAGGATGGCCCTTTTCAGGGCGCTTCCAAAACGGAGCGGGCTCTGTTTGGAGAAGCTCCGGAGCCCCATCCTGTACTGGGGAACCACCACCAAAAAGCCGTCGGCCGCCATTTTACAGGCGAACCTGCGGGTGGAAAAGAAACTGCGGAAATCCACGATGAATCCCCCGCCGGAAGAATAGATGATGGCGCCGCGTTGCGGGGTCCCCTTGGGGGGCAGATAGATGTCCAGTTCCCGTTCTCCGGCGTAGATGGCACGGCTGTCGTGAACGAAGCGGTCCTCCGCGTTCTCCCCTTCCCGGTGAAAGGAGTCGAACATCTGCATGGTATACTGGTCTGAGGTGTCTCTTTTCCTGGTAAAAACGCCTTTAACGAGCGGAAATATGACGGAAGAAGTGAAACTCATCAGTTGTCGGTGTTTTATTATTAGCTGTGCAAAGGTACGTTTTTTTATCGAAATGAGGCAGTATGTATTTGATTAATGGGAAAAAACATATACATTTGCAAAAATGCATTTTCTAATTTAAACCATACCGCATTATGAAAAAGGCTTTTGTTCTCCTCCTTGCCTGCCTGATGGCTGTGAATGTCTCGGCCCAGAAAGTGAAATCCACTTCCACGGCCAAAAAGACCACAACCAGCAAGACCACAACCAGCAAGACCACCCCAGCCAAGAAATCTACTTCGTCCTCCAAGAAAAAGAGCGCTACGCCCGACGGCCTGCTGCAAAAAGGAACGTTCTATTTCAACACGAACGCCTCCAATGTCAGCTTCAACCATATTTCCGTCGGTCACAAGAATGGCAACAAGTCGAATTCTGTAACCCGCTTCGGCCTGCAGGGAACCGGCGGATATGCCCTCTCGGAACATCTGGGCATTGCTGCCGGCGTTGGTTTCCAGTACGGAAAGATGGAAGGCAGTTCCATTTCGGCCTTTACCTTCAACGGTGGTGTGCGTTATTATGTCATCCCCAATCTTTACCTGAGCGGGATGATGGTCGTGGGTGCCACCAGCATCTCCGATGGCGGGACTATCGATGACCTTACCGGTGATGGCGGCGATGATGCTGATGATGATGGCGCTTCCGTCTCCGCCAGCATGAAGGGTCACACCTTCGGCGTGGACCTTGGCGTAGGTTATTCCATCTTCCTCACGCCCCGGATTGCCCTCGAACCCAACATCTCCTACAGCATCGGCATTTCCAACAAGATGGAAAACAAGGAATTCAAAATGAACTCCCTCACTTTCAACCTTGGCTTTACCATCTTCCTGTAGCCTTTTTCCGGTGATAATGAAGCGAATCGGCGGCGCCCATTGCGGTGCCGTCGATTTTTTTCTTACCTTTGTAGTATGAATCCTAACTTCCCTGTCGCCACCCCTATGATGATTGCCTGGGCACTGTTGCTCCTGGTTGTCACGGGTTTCTTTGTCCACGCGCTCATCCTGCTCAACCGGAAAGGCAAGCGCAAGAGTATCGTGGCCATCTTCGGCCTTCTCCTGGTTGCGGGCATAGCCATCCATGTGGCACTGCTCGCCCAGTCCCCGCACACGGTTACGGAGGGTAACTGGATTCAGCTCGTGCTGGTGTCGCTGGTGGCATCGCTGGAGATGTTCATCGGCCACACCGTCGTCTTCGACGATATCATCGCGGCCGTCATCTTCCACGAACCGGGGATGCTCCTCGCCTATATCAGCGTCTTCGTCCTCATCATCGCCTTCACCCTGAGTATGGTGCTCCTCATTATGCCGCGCCGTCTCAGGGACCGCACCTGGCTGTGGATGAATGCGAAAAACGCCCGCAAGGCGCGTAAGAACCATATTTTCCTGGGACTGTGCCCGCACGCCAAGACCTTCGCGGGGACCATCCTGCACGAATGGGACGCCAAAAAGGACCCGCATACGCAGGGCAATGTCATTCTGGTGGAATTCCCCGAAGAAGACAAGCGGCACCAGGAGCTTTCCATCGGCGAACTCATTTCCAACATCTTCGGCCGCCAGAAGGAGCAGTCCCTGGAGAAACAGCTGGGAAGCAGCAGTTTCGTGCTGCTGAAGGGCCGCCTCCCGAACGGCCTTCCCAAACTGAACGCCTGGCTGGAGAATCCCCGCACCACGGTCTATCTGCTGGACGGCAACGAGGAGCAGAACCTCGCCATCCTGAAACTCCTGGCCACGGACCCTTCCGTCAAAGCCAAGATTCTCTGCTACAGCCAGCGGGTGAACAGCTACACCTCGCTGATGGCCGCGATGGGCGACCGCATCCGCCTCCTGAACCTGCCGGAGATGTCCTTCAACGAAATCAAGCAGAACCAGCCAGAACTGCATCCCATCCGTTTTGCCGATATCGCCAGGGACAAGGATGGAGAGCCTCTGGGCTATGTCCAGTCGGGTTTCACCTCGATGGTCATCGGCTTTGGGGAAACGGGCCAGGAAGCGCTGCGCTACCTCTATGAGTTCGGCTGTTTCATCGGCAAGGACCTGCAGCCCGTCCCCAATACCTTCAAGGTCTACGACCCGGCCATCGAATCGCTCAAGGGCGATTTCCTCACGCGGACGCCCGCGTTGCGCTACAATGCCGATATAGAATGGTCGTCGGCCACCATCGGGATGTCCAAATTCTGGATCGAGTTTGCGATGACGCTCCCCTCCCTTACCTATGTGGTCATATCGGTGGGAAGCTGCGAACGCAATGTGGAAATCGGCGTTCAGCTGCTCCAGGAGGCCTCCCGCTTCGGGAAGGACCTCTCGCGGCTTTGCATCCTGTTGTGCGCGGGAGACGCGGACGACCAGATGCTGCAGCTCATCGACTTCTACAACAGCAGTTACTGCCCGGAAGGCGTTTCTGTGCTGCATCCCTTCGGCCTGCCGGAGAGGATCTGGAATATGGACGTGATCAGCGGCAAGAGCCTCAAAAAACGCGTCCTGGCCGTGCCCGGCGCGAAGGAACGCTGGGAGTCCCGTTCGAAGGAAATCCGCTCCCGCGGCGGCAACGACCTGCTGAACCGCCAGGAACTCCTGCGCAAACAGGCCGGCGAGATCGGCCGGAGCCTCTTCGCGTCCACGCTCGTGCAACTGTGCCCGGAGCGCCTGCGCGCCCTCGCCATGCAGATTCCCGACGAAGCGGAAGGCAGCGTCCATTTCAAGGGCTCCAAGGCGGATTACAAGATTATGGAATACCTGGCCGCCGGCGAGCACTTGCACTGGCAGACTTCCCTGGAAGCCGCCGGCTACATCGACGGGGCCGGCGTGCAGGACGAACTGAACAAGAAAGTGGCCGGGATGGTCCCCTACCATGCCCTTCCGAACGAGGCGGCCCGTCATCTCTGCTGGATCGGCCTCCGGGAGGCGCTTCTGTCCCATTCCAAGTAGTTTATGGCGGAGAGTAACTTCATCGATTACGTTCGCATCTTCTGCGCCAGCGGGCACGGAGGAAGCGGCAGCGCGCACCTGCACCGGGCCAAATACGTGCCCAAAGGCGGGCCCGACGGCGGCGACGGCGGCCGGGGCGGGCACATCATCCTGAAGGTGAACCCGCAGCTGTGGACGCTCATCCACCTGCGCTACCGGAAGGTGGTCAGGGCCGAAAACGGCGGCAACGGCGCCGAGGCCCTCAAGCGGGGGAAGAACGGGGTCGATATTATCCTGGAAGTGCCCCAGGGCGTGGTGGTGAAGGACGCGGAGACCGAGGAAGTCATCACCGAACTGGTGGAACCGGGCCAGGAATACATCCTCTGTCCGGGCGGCAGGGGCGGCTGGGGCAACGACCATTTCAAGAGCGCCACCAACCAGACGCCGCGCTACGCCCAGCCCGGCGAGGACGGCGTGGAGGGCTGGTTCATCCTGGAGCTGAAAGTGCTGGCCGACGTAGGCCTGGTGGGCTTTCCGAACGCCGGCAAAAGCACGCTCCTGGCCGCGATTACATCGGCCAAACCCAAGATTGCGAACTACGCTTTCACCACCCTGGAACCCAATCTGGGCATCGTGCGCTACTACGACGACCGTTCCTTCGTGATGGCCGACATCCCCGGCATCATCGAGGGCGCACACGAAGGGAAAGGCATCGGGATGCGCTTCCTGCGTCACATCGAGCGGAATTCCGTCCTCCTCTTTATGGTGGCGGCCGATGAACCCGACGTCTCCAAGGCCTACAAAGTGCTGCTGAAGGAACTCCGGGAATACAATCCGGAACTGCTGGTGAAAGACCGCGTGCTGGCCGTTACCAAGTGCGACCTCATCGACGCGAAGCAGCAGGCGAAAATCGAGAAGAAACTGCCGGAAGGGATTCAGAGCGTGTTTATTTCTTCCGTTGCGGGCACGGGTCTCAATGATCTGAAAGAGGAACTCTGGAAGGCGCTGAACAAATGAATGTACTTGATTCCATCGTTCAATTAGACCAGAGCGCAACGCTGTGGGTGAATAACTTGTCCTCCTGGTGGAACGACGGCTTCTGGTGGGTGATGTCGGATGTGATCATCTGGTTCCCCGTCTATGCCCTGTTTATGGTCTATGCCCTGTGGCGCCTGGGCTGGAAGAAGGGACTGGCCGTGATTCTGTCCATCGTTCTTACCGTGGTCCTTGTGGACCAGTTCGCGAACCTCATCAAGGGAAGCGTCGCCCGCCTGCGTCCTTTCTGGGACGCCGCGATGGTGAACGGCGGCCTCCGCATCCCCTACGACAACAGCAACGCCGGCCTCTACGGCTTTTTCTCGGCCCACGCCGGCAACAGTTTCGGTTTCGCCATCGCTTCCTGGCTGGGCCTCAAATGGAACCGTCCGGAAGGGAATTATAAGGTGTATGCCTGGGTTGTATTCCTCTGGGCCGCCATGATGAGCCTGAGCCGCACGATGATGGGCGCCCATTACTTGGGCGACATCACCGTAGGTGCCATTGTGGGCCTGTGTGCGGGCTATTTGATGGCCCGACTGGCCCGCTGGGTGGTGGCTAAAGCGAAGGGATGACCTTTTCCATCCGCGTTCCGCGGGACCCTTTTACCAGTACGATACAGTCTTTCAGCGGATGCTCCTTGAGGTAGGCCGCCAGGTCGTCGGACGTGGCGAAGCAGGGGATGCCGCTCCCGGCGGCTTCCCGGGTGAATTCCTCCCCTACCAGGAAGGCTTCCATGCCTTTCAGCCGACCGACAATCTTCTTGTGCTCCGCGCCGGAATCGGCCCCCAGTTCGCGCATATCGCCCAAAAGGGCCACCTTCCGGCCGGTGCAGAGGGCGAGGTTGTCCAGCGCGACCGCCATGGACGAAGGATTGGCGTTGTAGGCATCCACGATCACGGTATTGCTGCCGGTTTGGACCAGCTGCGAACGGTTGTTGGAGGGCGTGTAGGCGGCGACGGCTTCCAGCGCAGCCTCCTCCGGGACACCGAAGAACCAGCCGATCTTGAGGGCGGCCAGCACGTTGCAGGCGTTGTAGGCGCCCACGAGGCGGGTGTCCAGCGCGCGGCCGTCGGCCCATTCCAGCCGGAGGAACGGCGTGGAAGAGACCTGGATGCCGTCCAGGCCGTAAGGGATGCAGCCCAGTTCCCGTTCCCAGAGCATTTCCTGGAGGTTTTCATCGTCGGCGTTGGCGAACGCGACGCCTTCGTGGGCCTTCAGCCAGTCGTAGAGCAGGCCCTTGGCGTGTTTGACGCCCTCGAAACTGCCGAAGCCCAGCAGGTGCGCCTTGCCCACGTTCGTGATGAGTCCGTGCGTAGGCTGGGCCACCGCCAGCAGCGGCTTCAGGTCCTCCGGATGGCTGGCGCCCATCTCCACGATGGCAATCTCTGCATCGGCCCCGATCTTCAGGACCGTGAGGGGGACGCCGATGTCGTTGTTCAGGTTGCCCTCGGTGGCCGCCACGCGGTATTTCGCGCCCAGGACGGTCTTGATGAGCTCTTTCGTGGTGGTTTTCCCGTTCGTTCCGGTGAGGCCGATGACGGGAATCTCCAGCTGCCGCCGGTGCCAGGCCGCCAGCTCCTGCAGGGCCGCCAGCGTGTCCGGCACCTTGGTGAGGCGCTCGTCGTCGAAGGGCACGCTGTCGCTCACGACGGCGTGGCAGGCGCCCGCCTCCAGCGCCTGGAGCGCGAAGGCGTTGCCGTCGAAGTTCTCCCCTTTCAGGGCCACGAAAAGCTGACCCGGCTGAATGCTGCGGGTATCCGTATTCACGCCTGCGCTGTGCAGGAAGATGTCGTATAAGGCTTTGGTATTCATTTCTTTCCAGTGCTGCCGAAACCACCAGCTCCACGCTCGGTGCTATCCAGTTCGTCCACCTCTTCCCAGCTCACCTGCTCGTGGCGGGCGATGACCATCTGGGCGATGCGCTCCCCGGGAACGATTTCAAAGGGCTGGTCCGAGAGATTGACCAGGATGACGCGGATCTCTCCCCTGTAGTCGGCGTCGATGGTGCCGGGGGTGTTCAGCACCGTGATGCCGTGTTTGGCGGCGAGGCCGCTCCGGGGACGCACCTGCGCCTCGAATCCCGCCGGAAGGGCGATGTAAAGGCCCGTGGGGACGACGGCCCGCTGGAGGGGGTTCAGGAGAATGGATTCCTCCATATGGGCGCGGAGGTCCACCCCGGCCGAAAGCTCCGTGGCGTAAGCCGGGCAGGGATAGGGAGAATGGTTGACGATCTTAACCTTCATTATTTGGGGGCTTTAATATACAGGAAGGCGGCGATGGCTGCATAGAGGTAATTGGGCAGCCAGATGGCTACGCGCGCCGGCAGGGTGTCCGTGACGACGAACATCTCGCTGAACTGCATAAACAGGATGTAGGAGAAGCCCAGGGCCGTTCCGGCGGCCAGGTTCCAGCCCATCCCGCCGCGTTTTTTCTTGGTACAGAGCGACACGCCGATGATGGTGAGGATGAGCACCGAGACGGGCATCGCATAGCGGTTGTTCATCTCGATCTGCGCCCGGTTCACCGAGGCGTCGCCGCGCCGGATCTGGGTTTTGATGAGCTGCCGCAGTTCCCGTTCGTTCAGTTTCTCGATGGTGAAGCGGTTGATGAAGAAGTCGTCCCGCGTGAGGCTGAGCGCCGTATCCAGCTGGCGGCCCGTGCGGATGTGGTCCTGCATCCCTTCGTCGTAGTCCCGGATGATGTAGTTGCGCAGTTTCCACACGCCCGTGGTGGTGTCGTACTGGGCGCTTTCCGCCTGCAGCTTCGAGCTGAGCCGGCCCGTGGAGAGGTCCTCCAGGGTGAAATTGTAGGCGGTGTTGTTGTAGGCGCTGAAGCTCTCGAAGAAAACGTAATGGTCGTCTTCCAGTTTATAGTGCATATTGCGTCCCTGCTTCACCTGGGCCTTCATAAAGGAGTTGTACTTCATCTCGAAGTCCACCCGTACCGCGTTCGCGTGCGGGATGATCCACATACTCATAAAGAGGGAGATTCCCGCGATGAGGGTGGCCGATATCAGGTACGGCACCACGAGCCGGTGGTAGCTGATGCCGCTGGAGAGGATGGCCACCACCTCCGAGTCCTGCGTCATCTTGGAGGTGAAGAAAATGACGGTGAGGAACACGAACATCGGCGCGTATTTGTTGATGAAATACGGCAGGAAGTTCACGTAATAGTCGAAGATGATGCTCTTGACGGGGACGTCGTTCTTGACGAAGTCGTCGATCTTCTCGCTGATGTCGAAGATGATGGTGATGGCCGCCAGGAAGAGGATGGCCATGAAGAAGGTCACCAGGAACTTGCGGATAATGTAGCCATCCAGTTTTCGGATTCCCATCATAGGCGCTGCATCAGTTTGGGCACGACGCCCTGTTTCCACGCGGCGAAGTCTCCCGCCACGATGTGCTCGCGGGCCACCCGCACCAGGTCCAGGTAGAAGGCCAGGTTATGTTCGCTGGCCACCATCGCCGCGAACATTTCCCCGGCGATGAAAAGGTGGTGAAGATAGGCTCTCGTATAATAGGAATCCACGAAGGACGTTCCGCGCGGGTCCAGCGGGCCGAAGTCGTCGGTCCACTTGGCGTTGCGCATATTCAGGATCCCGTTCCAGGTGAAGAGCATCCCGTTGCGGCCGTTTCTGGTGGGCATCACGCAGTCGAACATATCGATGCCGCGGGCGATGCCTTCCAGGATGTTGGCGGGCGTTCCCACGCCCATCAGGTAGCGGGGCTTGTCCTGCGGCAGCAGCGGGCAGGTGACCTCCAGCATTTCGTACATCTTTTCCGTGGGCTCCCCTACCGCCAGACCGCCCACGGCATAGCCGCCGCGGTTGGCGCCATCCAGTCTGAGGGCGTGCTCCACGGCGCGCTGCCGGAGGTCCGGGTACACGCAGCCCTGGATGATGGGAAACATCGTCTGGGAATAGCCGTAGAGGGGTTCCGTTTCGTCGAAATGCTTTGCGAAGCGCTCCAGCCAGCCTTGGGTGAGTCGGAGGGATTTCTCTGCATAGCGGTAGTCCGCGTCCCCGGGGCAGCATTCGTCCAGGGCCATGATGATATCGGCCCCGATGATGCGCTGGGTCTCCACGTTGTTCTCCGGCGTGAAGATGTGCTTGCTGCCGTCGATGTGGGAGGAGAACTTGCAGCCTTCCGGGGTGAGTTTCCGGATGGGGGCCAGGGAAAAGACCTGGAAACCGCCGCTGTCCGTGAGGATGGGGCCGTCCCAGTGCTCGAACTTATGAAGTCCGCCGGCCTTCCGGAGGCTGTCCAGCCCGGGCCTCAGATACAGATGATAGGTGTTTCCCAGGATGATCTGGGCCTTGATATCTTCCTTTAAGTCCCTGTGATAGACGCCCTTGACCGAACCCACCGTGCCCACGGGCATAAAGATGGGGGTCCGGATTTCGCCGTGGTCCGTGGTGAGCACGCCCGCGCGGGCGGCCGAACCGGGGTCCTGGGCTATGAGCGAAAATTGGGACATATAATTCTTATTATTCTTACAAAAGTACGAAAATATTCGTAAATTTGTACGATAGGAAAACAATAACACAACTCATACCATGCAAATCAAGATCAAACCCGTCACCTTCAAGCTCATCCTGATGCTCTTCCTGGAGTTTGCCGTCTGGGGCGCCTATCTTACGTCCCTGGGCCGCTACCTCGGGAACATCGGCCTGGGTTCCCAGATCAAATGGTTCTTCGCGATGCAGGGCATCGTGTCCATCTTTATGCCCACCCTAATGGGTATCGTGGCCGATAAAAAGATGCAGGCGCAGAAGGTCCTCTCGATGTGCCACGCCTTTGCGGGCCTGTTTATGGCCGGCGCCGGCGTGTACTGTATGATTTCCGGGGATCAGGTGCAGTTCGCTCCCCTGTTCATCCTCTATAGCCTGTCGGTGGCCTTCTTTATGCCCACCATCGCCCTGGTGAATTCCGTTTCCTATAATGCGATGGCCCGCGAGGGAATGGATCCCGTGAAGGAATTCCCGCCCATCCGGGTCTTCGGCACCGTGGGCTTCATCTGCAGTATGCTCCTCACGAATTTCCTCAGCATCGGCGGCGCCCGTATGCAGGACAGCTTCTGGCAGCTCATCTCCTCGGGCGCCCTCTCGCTCATCCTCGCTGGCTATGCCCTCTCGATGCCGGAATGCCCCATCGACAAGAACAAGAAGGACGAGTCGCTCGCAGATGCCTTCGGCCTCAAGGCTTTCTCCCTATTCAAGGACGGCCAGTTTGCCATCTTCTTCATCTTCTCGATGCTCCTGGGCGCCTCGCTCCAGATCACCAACGGTTATGCGAACACCTTCCTGAGTTCCTTCGCGTCCAATCCCGCCTTTGCCGACTCCTTCGCCGTGAAGAATTCCAACGCCCTCATCGCCATTTCCCAGGCCTCGGAAACCCTCTGCATCCTGCTCATCCCGTTTGCCATGAAGAAATTCGGCATCAAGAACGTGATGCTCATCGCGATGTTCGCCTGGGTGTTCCGCTTTGGCCTCTTCGGCCTGGGCAATCCCGCCATGCCAGGGGTGCTGCTCTTCGTTCTCAGCTGCATCGTGTACGGCTTCGCCTTCGACTTCTTCAACATCTCCGGTTCCCTGTATGTGGAGCAGAAAGCCCCCGTGGACATCCGCTCCAGCGCACAGGGCCTGTTTATGATGATGACCAACGGCTTCGGCGCCACCATCGGCACCCTGGCCGCCGGCGCCGTGGTGGATGCCTGCGTGTACAAGAATCCCAATCCTTCCTGGCCCAACGCCTGGTACATCTTCGCTGCCTATGCCTTCGTGGTGGGCATTCTGTTCTGGATTCTGTTCAAAGACCCTCAGAAGAAACAGGCAAAGGCATAACGCCGCCCTCTTTCTCCTCTTTATCGGCCCCCTCCCACAGGAACGCGATGTTCTTGATCCGGGAGGGGGTCAGTTCGTATTGGACGTCCAGGCAGGAGTAGATCCACTGCCGGCGGCCGCAGCGGTACAGCGAGGTGAAATAGTTCGGGTTGAAACCCAGAAAGAGCAGCGTTCCCCGGTCCAGCTTATGGATGTCCAGTTTGAGGAGCTTCACCAGCACCTCGCGGTTGCTGTCCAGGATGCGCAGCACGCGCTGCACCCGTTTGGCGTGGCTGGGCGCCCGCTGACAGTTGTGCCAGCGGTTCTTACAGGCTTCGCTGCAGAAACGCTTGTCCACCCGTCCGGTTCCCAGCACTTTTCCGCACTGGGGGCAGCATTCCATCTGCGCGCTGAGTTGTTTCTCCAGAATCCGCATTATCTCGCACTTTGGGCGCAAATTTGGCACGCCCCGCCCGGAATTGCAAGCATCGGCTGAAAGATAACGCAGATTTTTCCGTTTTAGCCGAACCGCACAAAAAACGCATCGGTCGATTTATTGGCTGGTGCGTTTATTTTTTTTGTGATACCGCAGTCAAAACACACAATCCTTCGTCAAAACGGAAAAATCGGCAGTTCCCGGTCCCTCTGTCGCGTTTTAAGGGAAAAAAGCCCGCTTACTTTGCACCCGGCGCCGGGATATCAAGCGGTCTGCGCGCACCGCTTCCCCCCCGGCCCGCTTGTTTAACGTTAAGTGTAAAAAGTATGGAATTCAAAAACCGTATCGAACTGAGGGGTGTTGTGGGCCGCGCCGACATCAACTCCTACAATGGAAAGCAGGTGTGCAATTTCTCCGTGGTCACCGAAAAGGCGGTAACCCGCGACGGTGTCTCCACCGTGGACCCCACCTGGTTCAACGTGACCGCCTGGGACCGCGTGCAGGGCATCGAAGACTTCTGCCAGATCCAAAAGGGCTCCTGGGTGGAAGTTATCGGCAGCCTGCGCCTGCATAAGTGGATTACACCCGACAGTGAGGAGCGTTCCTCCCTGGAGGTGATGGCCCGAAGGGTCAATGTCCTTCCCAAGGAAGAGTTGCAGATGTCTCCCCAGCGGGACTACTAATCCCCGGCCCTATGAAGCGTTTCCTTCTTCCTCTCTTTCTGCTGTTTCCGTTCATCGCCGGGGCCCAGCGTTATTCGGTGGGCACGAACGCCGTGGACTGGATGACGCTGGGCACCCTGAACGCGGAAGCGTCCGTGGCGGCGGCCCGTCACGTCTCCGTGCACGTGGGCGTAGAGCTGAATCCCTGGACTTTCCACGCGGGAGACCCCGACCGTCAGATGGAACTCCGCCAGAACAGTTACTGGGCGGGTGCCCGCTGGTGGCCCTGGCACATCTACTCCGGCTGGTGGGCGGGTGCCGATGCGCGCTATACCGTCTACAACGGCGGCGGTATCCGGCGGCGGGAAGCGGAAGAGGGAGACGCCTTCGGGCTGGGCCTCTGGGGCGGCTATGCCGTGATGCTCTCGGACCGCTGGAACCTGGACCTGGGTGCCGGATTCTGGGGTGGCTGGACCCGCTATAAAACCTATTCCTGTCCCCTGTGCGGGCACAAACTGGATGAAGGGGAAAAACCGTTTATCCTTCCGGACGCCCGAATTGCCCTGCAACTGATCTTCTGATGAAAAAGCTCGTGCCCATACTCGTTGCGGGACTCCTTCTTGCCATCGTCGCCTGCGGGCCTTCCAGACGCCTGCAGACCGTTCGACGCGAGCAGCTGGGGGCTACCCTGTCCCTGTCCCGCAAGGAGTTGGAAGAGGAACGCCACGTGATTGCGCGTGCGACGCGGGACACCATCCGCGTCACCGACGCCCTGGGCTCGAGGATGTACCTGATGAAGGCGCAGCGGGACAGCGCCAGCGGTGAGATGGTGGCTACGGATGTGCTGGACGCCGCCGTGGTGACGGCCCGTTTCCGGAATGTGGCCGAAAGACACGGCCGCGTGGACCTCCGCTTTGAGATCACCGTACCGGAAAAGATGCTTTCTTCCGACTGGCAGCTGCGGTTTTACCCCGATCTTTTCCTGCTGGGAGACAGCACACGGCTGGAACCGGTCATCATTACCGGAAAAGAATACAGGGCAGGACAACTGCGCGGATACGAGCATTACAGGCGTTTCCTGAGCCGGATCGTCACGGATTCCACCCGTTTCCTGGACCGGCGGAACCTGGAGATTTTCATCGAAAGAAACCTCCCGGAACTGTACCGCTTCAGAGATGACAGCACCTTCCTAACGGACGAGCAGTTCCGCTCGGCCCTGGGGGTGACGGGAAAGGAGGCGGCCGACCACTACACCCTGTGGTGGCGCCGGCGCCGGAACGAGTGGCGGATCGCCCGGAAGGACGCGATGTTTCGTAAATACGTCAAAGTGCCCATTACCAGCGACGGCATCCGGCTGGATACGGTCCTGCGCAATATCGACGGGGATTTTGTCTATCAGTATACGCAGACCATCACCACTCGTCCCGCCCTGAAACGGGCCGATATCGTCTTGAGCGGCGATATCTGGCAAGGGGACGTGCGCTGCTACGCGATGAACCGCACCGAGCCGCTCACCTTCTACATCAGTTCCCTCTCGTCCCTGGCCGATGACAGCGAGCACTACCTCACGCGGATCATCGAACGGCGGGCCGCCGCCAACGACGCCTGTTACATCGCCTTCAAGGCCGGCGACGACCGCCTGGATACGGCGCTCGGCAACAACGCCTCCGAGATGGCCCGTATCCGGGACCATATGAACGAACTCCTTGAAAATGAGAAGTTTGACGTGGATTCCATTGTGATATCGGCCTTTGCTTCTCCGGAGGGGACGCTCCGCAGCAACGAAGCCCTCACCCGGCGCCGCGCCGCTTCGGTGGCCGCCCATTACGCTGCCTTCGCCGGCGACTCCATCTCCTTCCGCTCCCGCTCGCTCGGGGAGAACTGGGACCTGCTGTCCTTTCTGGTGGACACCGATTCCACACTCACCCCGGAGGAGAAAAGCCGCTATCTGCAGCATCTGGAGATCGCCGAATATGACCGGCGGGAACAGGCCCTTTCGGGTGAACCCTATTATCCGTACCTGCGCAAGACGCTCTATCCCCTGCTCCGGACGGTCCGTTTCGATTTTTTCCTTCACAGGAAAGGGATGCTGAAGGATACTGTCCATACGACGGAGGTGGACACCCTTTATATGAAAGGCGTGTCGCTGCTTAAGGAACGGGACTACAAGGGCGCTCTGGCCTGTCTGCGGGATTACCGGGACTTCAATACGGCGGTGGCTTACGTGGCGCTGGACTACAATGCCTCGGCGATGGCCATCCTGCAGGAGCTGGAAAAAACCCCGCCGGTGAACTATATGCTCTCCCTGCTGTATGCGCGTGCCGGTGATGACCAGAAGGCCGTCCGGCATTACCTGGATGCCTGCCGCGCCGACGGCTCCTATGTCTTCCGGGGCAACCTGGACCCGGAAATCTACGTGCTCATCCAGCGATATGGATTGCACGACGATTCAGACCAACCTTTTAATCCATAAACATTATGAAAAAAATCTTTCTTCCCCTCACGGCCGCGCTCCTTGTCGCGGGTGCGGCCTCCTGCAACAAAAACGCCCTTGCCCCTTCCGCCCCGGAAATGCCGGCGGCCCCTCAGGGCGCCCTCACCGTCAACATCGGCATTCCTGCCCAGGAAACCAAGGTGCAGGCCGATGCTGCCCACGTGAAGGATTTCCAGATTAATTCGGTGCAGGTGGTCGTTTTTGACCATTCCGCCGGCCTGAACGACGGATCGGACCTGCTGGAAACGGACTATTACTATGAGCCAGCCACGCCGGCGAGCAATTCCGTCTCCGTGACGCTGAACACGAAAACGGGCGCGAAAATCGTCTACGTCATTGTGAATCGCGACAGGCAGGACTACGTGGCCCTGTGCAGCAACCTGTCTCTATTTGAAAGCGAGCTGGTAAACCTCTCCGAGAACAGTGCCACCAATCTCGTTATGGTAGGGAAAGGCACCATCACGGTGGAGGCCTATGACCGGAACAAGAATCCCAATCAGACGGCGCAGGCGCTCAGCGTATGGGTGCGGCGCCAGGCGGCGATGGTGAAACTCTCCGGCGTCACCTTCGACTTTTCGAATTCTTCCCTGCACGGGGCCACGGCCCAGATTACGGGCATCTACCTGAAAAACGCCGTGGGCGTGTGCCGGATGGCGCTGGACGGGAATACTGTTTCGGCTACCGCGCAGAGCGGTGTGCACTTCCTGCCGCTCAGCGACTCGGACCACGGAACGGGGTACAACTGGTATAGCAAGTATACGTATGACGTCAGCGGCAGCCCGGACGTGCTTTCGGACTATCCTGTTGTCATCGATGGCCCCACGGATGGCAGCGCCTGGGAGGTGAACCGCTGCTACTTTACGTATCCGAACAAGACGGCTGTCTCGGCCGATTCCCACGTTCAGACCACTCCCTGGGTCCCCCGCCTGACGCGTCTGACCCTCGAAGTGAGGATTATGCTTGACGACGCTCCCAGGTACCTGGCGGAAACTACCTATTATACTTTCGACCTGCCGGTGCTGGAATCCAACAAGGTGTATGACATCCAGAACATCACCATCACCCAGCTGGGCAAGGACAACGACGATACGGATACGGCCGATTCGGCCGGGAAGATCACGCCTGCCATCACCGTGGCTCCCTGGGACAGCGATGTCATCAACCTGAACTATGAATTCTAAGTTGCACGCCATCCTGCTTCTCTCCGCCCTGTCCCTGGCATCCTGCCGGGGATGGGTGCTGGAGGACCGTACCGACTGCCCGCACCTGCTGTATTTCGACATCCAGAACGCGGGGAGCTTCGTCGACGGCACGCAGGTGCAGCTGCACGCTTATTCCTATCCTACGGGACAGCGCCTGCGGGAATCGGCCACCACCGTCCGGGATATCCAGGACCGTTCGTTCGCCCTTACGGTAAAGGCAACTCCTTATGTGAAGGGTTTTGCCTGCATCGGTGCGGAAAGCCTGGTGCAGCTGGAGGGGGCCTGGACGCTCCCCCGGGGCCTTTCCTATGCGCCGCTGTTCCGTTTTTCGTACCTCGCGCCCGTGCCGGAAGAGGACGGCGTCGTTCCGGTGGAAATGCTGAAGGAGTATGCCGGCGTCCGCCTGCAGTTTGCAGGAGAACGAGAGCCTTTTGAACCGGTCATATCGGCCGGCACCTGCGGCATTTCCCCGGAAACGGGCGATCCTGTGCCCGGTCCTTTCGAGTGCCGTCCCGAAGCCGATTCCGACGGATGTTACGCCTTCAACCTGCCCCGGCTCTCCGACGGGCAGCTCATCCTGTCACTGTACGACGGAGAGCGGCTGCTGGAAACGATGGACCTGTACCGTATCCTGCAGGAAGAGGGCGGGATCACCTGGAAGGAGCGGAACCTTCCGGATGTGGCCCTGGTTATCGACCGCGCTCAAAGTACCGTGCAGATACAGGTAATGCCCTGGGAAGGGCAGAATCTATCCTATGAATACTGAGTTATGCGTATCCGGAAACTGATTTGGGGCCTCCTGCTCCTGATATCCTGCAGTAAGCCGTCCGCGCTTCCTGATGCGGCGGTCTTCCTCTCCGTCCGGGAAGCGGTGACTAAGGTGACGGACGCGTCCTACGAACGGGAGAGCGCCGTCACGCGCTGGACCGTTTTCGTTTTCGACACCGGCAACGGCTGGTACCGCTACGCTTCGTCCGAGGATGCGGCGCCGCTGAGCTTTTCGCTGCGGGCGGGACGCCGCTATGCCTGCCTGGCGCTGGTCAATCCCCCGCTTTCGCTGAATCCGGAGACGGTTGCTTCGGCCGATGACATCCGGGGAATGACGGCACGGCTGGAGGACGAGTCGCCCGGCTGTCTCCAGATGTACGGAGAGTGCCTGCTGCTGCCTTCTTCCGGGACTCAGCGACAGGAAATCCTGGTGAAAAGGCTCTCTTCCCGGCTGGAACTCCGGGGCGTTAACGTAGACTTCTCCGCCTGGCCTGCCTGGGCGGGAAAAACCCTTCAGCTGCGCCATATCTACGTGACGAATGCCTATAGGACGACGGCTTACGGAGAAGATTACGCTTCAGTGAGCCCCTTGCGTTCTGCCTGGTACAATACCCTGGGCTGGCACGCGGGAGAAAGCGCCTCCGCGGCGTTGGACGCTTTGCTGGGCGAGCGAAACCTCAACGCTGCCATCGACGCGGACCACCCGTACACGCTCTGCCATACCTTCTACCTTTACCCGAATCCCGTCGATGAAGACTCCCGCCTCACGTCGGCCTGGACGCCCCGGTTTACGCGGCTGGTCCTGGAAGCCGAGGTGGACGGGGAGACGTATTATTACCCGGCCGACGTGCCCGCGATGCACCGCAACCAGGCGTGTTCGGTCTCCTCCGTCGTCATCCGCGGGCCCGGCTCATCCACGCCGGAGGGCGCGGCGCTCACTTCGGACGTGTTTTCCGTGAGTTGGGATGGCGGAGAACATATAATCCTCGAATAAGATGAAAAAGATCGTATCCCTACTCCTTTTATTACTCCCTGCCATTTCGTGTGTGGAGCGGGAAGAATTGCCGTTTTCTACGGAGCCAACCGGCCGATCGGCGAACGTCTCCGTCGCATTGTCCCTTCAGGGAATGACGGATGATGCGAAGTCCGTCTGTTCGGAATCGGCGGAAGAATTCGTGGAGGCCTATGTGTTCGCTTTCCCGAAAACGGAAGGACCCGTCATCTCGGCCCGGCACGTCACGGGCACGGATTCCTTTTCCTGGTCGCTTCCGATGAAGACCGATTTGGAAATCTGGTCTATCGCCAATCCGGACGGAGACGGCCTGAAGGCGCTCCTGGACGGGATGCTGTCCAATCCTGCGCTCACCCGCAGGCAACTCAGGGATCTCCCGCCATATACCTGCCCCGATGCAGTGGCTTTGAGCGAATTGGACTCCAACGGCCAGGGAATGCCGATGTCCGGGAAGACGGAAGCCCGCTTCGACACCGTCCGCGGGACGCTTACCATCCCCCTGAAACGGTTGTTCGCAAAATACTCCCTGAAACTCAATTGTTCCCGTTTCATCGCCGAGGGCTGGACAATCAGTGCCTGCAGTGTAAAGTGTAAGAACAGCAACTCACGCGTACCCTATTTCTACAGCGGATCCGGCGCCGGTTATGCGGCAGGCCAGGCCGACCTGGTGTCCAGTCTGGACCAGGATGCCGGGCGCGACCTGGATCTTTTGAATCTGTTTGGCAGGAATGGGGTAAGTGTAAAACAGGCGTCGTTCTATTTCCCCGAGAACTGTCAGGGCGATATTTTTACCGAAAACGGCGAGGCTGCCAGAAGTTGGAAAACGGTCTTTCAGGATTTGGGCAGCCGTATTTCGGCCTGCTCCTATCTCGCTATCAATGTCGTGGCGAGGAAAGCGGGGTCACCCGACCGAACATTTACCTACCGCGTCTATCCGGGGAACGGCTCTGCAATGAACAGCAACTTCGACATCGTACGCAATACTTATAAAACGCTCACTGTCAGTCTGGTTCCCGGAATGGAAACCGACAGTTTCCGCTGGACGAACGCGCAGACGCTTTCCGTGGAACCCGGCGGCACGGTGGACATTCCCTTCGAAACGACCCTGGACGCCCCTTCGTTCTCTACCATCGGCAGTGGTCTGCGGTGGGAGGAAACCCTATCCGGTGTGGCCCGCTACCGGGCCGATGCGAATGCCGCCGAAGGGACTGTCTACGCCCTGGGCGGGGACGCGGACTTCACCATCTCGGACCGGGTGGCCGTGAACATTTCCAGCCGATATAAGCTTAAAGGCCTCATTCCGCCCGGACGCTGTTATTTTGAATCTTTCCGTCTCTCCGTAAGTCCTTACGGGGCCGCCTGGCCGATGGATGTGGACCCGAATGGGATAAGCATCCGTTCCCAGGCCGCCAGTGGCCGGGAGGCTGTCGAAATCCTCTCGGGACCGCATCAGGATGCCGCTGGCTGGTATTTTACCGCCCGCTGCACGGGACCGCGCTCTGCTTCGGACCTTTCCGAAACGCTGCAGATCCTGGACGGGAATGGAAACCTCCTGGGTATGGTGGAAATCCCGGATGTTACGGAAGCGTTTGAAGTTCCCGCTTTATTCTTCGACGGCCCCACGATGCTCTCGGACGGCCGCTTTGTCCTTCCCTACGACGGAGCTTCCTCTGCCCGGATTGTTTATACGTGCGAAAACGAGGACGGTGCGGCTATTACGATTCCCACCCGTCACCTGGCACTTTCTTCGGCCGACGGCTCCGTAGACGACCTTTACGTGGAATATGGGAACGGCAGCCTCGAAGCCTGGCTCCCCTGCTGGGAGGGCATCCCCGGGCTGCAGGACTTCGAGCAGTCGGCCATCACTGACGATCCTTATTTGCAGAGCGTTGCCAACGCCTTCCGGCTCAAGTCTAAAACCGGATACGTTTTCCACTCGGAGCCCATTACCTTCCTGATTCCCAATCCTTTCGTGGGCTTCGATGCCGTCGTTCCGGAGCCGGAGGTGGTGAGCGGCCGGAAAGTGGACGTCCCCGCCGACTGGTCCATTCGGGAAGGGGCTACGAGGATGATGGAATGGCATATTGCCCGGGATCGCAGCCGTCCGGCCGTTTCCGTGTCGCCCGTTCTGCTGAGCAGCGAAGGTTATTTGGATGCCGGAACCACATATGCGGCCGCCCCGCAGGACGCATACGGGCATACGCTTTCCTATGACATCGTGCGGATCCCCCTGGACGACAGGACGTATGGGAAGATCGGCTTCGTGATGGAGGTGGGCAATGTCCGCAGCGGCGAGACGGCCACGGCCTGTGCCGCCCGGGTGGATGTCGTAAGGGAGTTGGAGATATCGGCCAGTTTCCGCATCCATCAGCGGCATTATTCTTCCCTTTCCCCCTACAACGATGAAGCCATCATCAAGGTGAGCGTCAACTTCAACCGGATGTCGGCCCTGACGCCGTTTGTGGGGATGGATTTCCTGAAGAGGACGGCGGGCGCATCAACGCCCGTACACCCCACTAAGGCCGAGGCTGAATCGTTGGGCGCCTTCTGGGTGAATTACTTCGCACGCACGGGAACGCACAAGTTCTTCACGGAATCGTACTACATCCTCACGGCGGGCGAAGACCTTAGTTATGAGATCCATTGGGATCCGGGTCCCACGGCGGGCTATTTCAATTACCGGGTTATCACCCTGTGGAATCCGCCGCAGTTCGACTTTGACCCTGAGGGATTCCGTCAGAAGCATCCGGACGCCTTCCCCTCAATGCATCTGGTTCCGGCCTCCGGAGACACCTGCCGATACCTGCAGATGGACGCCCATACCCGCATCGTCTTCTACTGGGAACGCTGGAAATCGGCCTACACCGACAGCGGAAAGGGCTGGTACCTCTGCGACAACGAGACCCTTTCGCCGCGCTATGCATCGGCCTACTATGAGCCGCTTTCCACGACGGATCCCCTATACGGACGCTGCTTCTTCGGCGCCCCCGGGCAGACTGGCACAGATGTTGACCCCGTGTACGGCGGAGATCCTTTCTTCATCCAGTCAAACAGCAATACCTTTGAGACCATTCTGGACTACTGATGATGAAAAAAGTGCTATCTTTGCAACGGAATGAAACGCCTGGGAGCATATCTGGTCCTGCTGGCCCTTCTCTTCACGGGAAGGGCCTGGGCCCAGGATGCGGAGGCCGATACGACGGCCCTGGCGGCGGCTGATTCAGCCCTTGTGACGCCTGCCGTTTCGGCCGATGACATCATTGCCTATGCGCGTACGTTCACCGGAACGCCCTATAAGCTGGGGGCGTCCGGTCCCAAGCAGTTCGACTGCTCCAGTTTCACGCACTACGTCTACAAACACTTCGGCTACGAACTCACCTCTTATAGCGCCGTCCAGTTCCGCGAGGGACGCCCGGTGGACGATTATTTCCACCTGCAGAAGGGGGATCTGGTGTTCTTCGGGAAGCGGGCCGGGGTGCGCATCATCGGCCACGTGGGCATCGTGGTGTCCGTGGACAAGGAGAAGGGCAGTTTCACCTTCATTCACGCCTCGGTATCGCGCGGAGTGATTGAACAGACGTCCTCGCATCCCTATTTTATGATGCGTTATATGGGCGCCCGCCGGATTTTGCCGGACGAAGAATAATTGCTATCTTTGCAGCCACGTTCTCAAATCGGGGGTGTTTTGGTTTTGACAGCGCCGATGCTGGACGGTAAGCACGTCGGGCTTCCCGGCGCCTGGCCCGTAAATCTCAGACGTCGAAAAATCAGTTGCCAACAACAACTACGCACTCGCTGCTTAATTTGCCACGCAAATTAGCTTAATCCGCCTCGCCAAGGCTGCGGGGCCGACGAGTATCCCTCGGACGTTCCGCCCGGTATCGGCCGGCCCAGGGGTATCATCCAGACCGGGACGCTCCAGTGGACGCCTCTAAAACTGGCTAAGACTTAAAGGCTAAGGGTAAGTTTGCCCGCCATCCGGCTGGCTTGCCTCGAAAACCAAAGGACGGATAAACGTGTAGAAAGCCGCCTGGTGCGACGTTTGGACAGCGGTTCGAGTCCGCTCACCTCCACAAAAAAATGGCCTTTCGGGGCCATTTTTTGTGAGGTGAACCCTCCTGATCCCCCACCGCTTCGCGGAGCCCCCAGGGGCAATTGAAGGGGCTGCGCCCCCTCAAACACCCCCGTTCGGCCGGAGGCCTCATATCAAGCTATACCTACCGAAAGCTAATTCTACCGATCGATTATCGTTACGTTCTCGGAGGTGAATTTGAAAAATCCCTTCTCGTAGATGAAATCGGCAAAGTAGACATCCGAGGTGATTTCTCCGTCTTCGTCGCAGCCGGCCATCGCAAGCGTGTATTTCACGCCTTCTTTGACGGAGGGATCGTCGTCGGGGAAAATGCAGCGCTGGGCGCCTTCGCACAGCAGATTGTCCAGGAAGTCGTACTCGTCGTACATATCGATGATGCGGTAGAAGAAGCTCTCGGCCGTGCCGTACACATCTGAGATTCTGTCCGCGCGTTCGTATTCCCAGAACCAGGTGCGCGTGGCGTCGGAGGGAACGATGGTGAAACGGTTCCCGTCCAGGCGGATGGAGAAATCCATATCGGCCCAGGCGACGTCCTCGGTCTGGAAAGGCTGCTTGTATAGCGGGCCGATGGATTTCCGGGTCTCGGGATTGATCTGGAAGACCAGGAGCCACCAGTTGGTACTGGCGGAAAGCCGGGTTTCCTTGATGGTCCGTTCTCCCTTGTAACAGAACATATCGGTGAAATTGGTCACGGGCATTCCCTGGGCCATCATTCCGTCAAAGCTGTTCCGCATCCATTCCAGCTGCCATTCCATAATCTCCTCGTCCGCCCACAGAGCAACGTCGTTTTCCTGGCTCACCACGCCGTAGGCATAGGCGGCGTTCGGGTTGTCGGGCGTAACGGTGAATTGTACGCGGGTGCCTTTCACCCAGTCGACCTGCACGTCGAAGTGACAGGGCGTGGTGACGATCTTCTCCTTGACGCAGCCAGCCAGCAGAAGCACTGCCAGGCAAAAGAGTGCGGTCTTTCTCATAGGTCCTTGTACACTTTGATGAGGAACTGGACGCAGCCCATCCCGTGTTTTCCGTACGGGCCGAAGTCATAGGTCACGGGAAAACCCTTGAACCATTGTTCGGCCTTGACGGCGTTCACGAAGGGAACCGTCTTGTCCTGGTTGCTGTGGAAAATGAACATCGGGGCGTGGGGCGTGAACTTCAGCACGGAATTCCCCAGGAGGGCCTGGTAGAGCCGGGCTGTCTCGTGATTGGTTTTGTCGCGTCCCTGGTCCGTCATAATCTCGTGCAGGCTCGTCGCGCCGATGAAAGCGTTGATTTCCTTCACCGTATAATTCTTGGAGTTGATCCATTTCTTATAGCCGTCCAGCAGGTGCGGTTTGAAGAAATCGGACATCTCCAGGCCCATATCTTCCCCCTCGTTGATGCCCTGTACGATCATCGGGATGGCGCAGGGAATGCCGGTCTGGTCCCACTCCATCGAGGTGTCGTAGGTGGCGGCGAGGTCGTACGGGCCGCCACCGGCATAGACTTTCTTGATGGGGAATTCGTTATAGTATTCATCCTGCAGCCGGTCCATCACGGCCAGCGTGGTGGCGCCGCCCTGCGAATAGCCGGCCAGGATGACTTTGTCGCTTTCCGGAGCCAGGCCGATGTGCTCCAGGTAGGGTTTTACCGCCAGAGCCATATCGATGACACTGCGTGCGGTGCTCTCCACGTGCATATAAGGGTGGATCTGCCCGGCGGTGACCCCGTAGCCGATGTAGTCGGCAATGGCCACCGCATAGCCCTTGGCGGCCCAGATACCCTCCATCGGGAAGGTCTCGGACGGAGCTTCGTAATTCGCGCCGATGGTGTAGTGGCTCACGATGATGAGGTTCTTGACGGGACCGTTCTTCGGGATGAGCAGTTTGCCGGACTGAACGAGCGGATTACCGTGCACGTCGTGCCCCTTGTAGATGCCGGCGATGTGGTACAGACGGTTGCATTCCACCTCCCCCAGGATGCTCCGGACGATGCTGTTGGCGTCAGTATAGGCCACTTTGGTATCGGGCTCCAGATCCAGCTCGGAATCCTCCATCAGGCGGATTTCCGGGTTCAGGGTGCCGTCCGCCATAAAGACGTCGCCTTCCTGCACGGAGAGCGGGTGGAAGGTGTCGAAGTCCACGAACTCCACCTTCGGATGCCGGCAGGAAACCAGGAGGAGGGCCGATGCAGCCAGAATCAGAATCTTTCTCATAGGCTACCAGCGATAATTGACGCCCACGCTGAGGATGCGCGCGCCGAAGTAATAAATGTGATTGACGTTTTTCAGGGAGGCCATCAGACCCAGGTCCGCCGAGCCGCACCAGTGGCCGTCGCCGAACTGGATGCCGATGGAATTGAGGTTGAAGGCCGGTGCGAATTCCCTGCCACCCTCGTTGTCGAAGGCGATGAGCAGCCCCGCGCCCAGGCCGGAATAGAGCCGCACCCACTTCCTGTTCAGCCAGGTGAAACGCACGGTGGGCAGGATCGTAAGGTCATAATTGCGGGAGCGGAAAGCGTCTTCCTCCCGGTCCCAGCAGATGCTCTGCCAGTCCAGCTGGCCTCCCACGCTGATCACACGGGTGAGTTTGTAGTGGAAATCGGCGAACCAGTGCCCGGAATAGGTATAATGGGAGGTGCCGGCCGCGGGATGGAAAACCAGCGACTCGAAGAGGGAATCGCCCGCTCCCACGCGGACTAGGTACTTGTCCTGGCCTTGGGCCGATAAGGCTGTCGTGAGCGCCAGCGCTATGAGGAGGAGGATGCGTTTCATAATCACAAACATACGAAAAAATTCGTATCTTTGTGCTCAACTTGGAAAAGATTGTCTCTCAAATCAATTCCCTCGTGTGGAATCCGGGCCTGGTTGTGCTGCTCATCGCGGCCGGGCTGTACTTTTCTTTCCGCACGCGTTTCGTCCAGGTGCGCCGTTTCCGTACGATGCTGCGCTCCCTCTTCGGGAAAAAGGCCGAAGGAAAAGGAATTTCCTCCTTCCAGGCCTTCTGCATCGCCCTTTCGGGCCGTGTGGGAACGGGGAACATCGTGGGCGTAGCCACGGCCATCGCCTTCGGCGGTCCCGGCGCCGTGTTCTGGATGTGGGTGGTAGCCTTCTTCGGCGCTTCCACGGCCTTTGTGGAAAGCACCCTGGCGCAGTTGTACCAGTTCAAGCACGAGTCCGGCTATCGCGGCGGTCCTTTCTCCTTCATCGAAAAGGGCCTGGGACAGCGCTGGCTCAGCATCGCCTTCGCCATCATCACCGTCCTGGCCTGCGGCGTATTCCTCACGACGGTCCAGTCCAACGGGGTGTCATCGGCGATGTCCAACGCCTTTCTCGTGAATCCCCTCACCTCCGGCATCGCGCTGGCGGTGCTGCTGGGTATCGTCGTAGTGGGCGGCGTCAAACGCATCGCCACCGTGGCCTCCTTCATTACGCCGTTTATGGCCCTGGGCTATATCATTTTGGCCCTGGTGGTCATCGGCTGTCACATTCAGGACGTTCCCGCCGTGTTCGGCGCCATCTTCAAAGGCGCCTTCGGCCTCAATCCCGTCTGCGGCGGCATCATCGGCTCCACCATTGCGATGGGCGTCAAACGCGGCATCTTCTCCAACGAGGCCGGCCAGGGTACCGGCGCCATCGTCTCGGCGGCCACGGCCGTGGATCATCCGGCCAAGCAGGGCCTTGCACAGGCGTTTTCCGTGTATGTGGACACCCTGCTGGTGTGCACCGCCACGGCCCTGATGATCCTCACTTCCGGCACCTACAACATCCTGGACGGGAACGGAAACCTCCTGTTCGGCGGGGCGCCTCAGCTGGGGAACAATTACGTGGGTTACACGCAAAGCGCTGTAGATACCGTATTTGCGGGCTTCGGCAGCCAGTTCGTCTCCGTGGCGATGGTCTTTTTCGCCTTCACCACCCTGATGGCCTATTATTTCTATGCGGAGACCAGCGTCATCTATCTCTTTAAAGGAAAGAAAGGCGAGAAGGCCGTCATCCGCGCCCTGCAGTTCCTGATGCTGGGGGCGGTGGTCTTCGGTGCCGTCCGGGAGGCCGATGTAGTGTGGCAGCTGGGTGATATCGGCGTGGGCCTGATGGCCTGGGTGACGGTGATTTCCATCCTCATCCTGTGTCCGAAGGCCATCCAGGCGCTGAAAGACTTCGAGAAGAAATGATTGAAAGCCTCCTCATAGCCCTGGCCCTTGCGATGGACTGCTTCGCCGTATCGGTGGTGAGTGCCGTCATTCTGCGGAAGCGGGTCTGGAGCGTGATGCTGCGTCTGGCCTTTCTCTTCGGCCTTTTCCAGGCCCTGATGCCTCTCATCGGCTGGCTCCTGACCAGCCGCTTCAGCCAGCAGATCGAGGCCTACGACCACTGGATCGCCTTCGCGATGCTCGCGCTCATCGGCGGAAAGATGATCGCGGATACCTTCAAGGATGAGGAAGAGCCCTCGCTGAACCCGCGTCATTTGAAGACGCAGCTCCTGCTGGCCGTCGCCACCAGCATCGACGCCCTTGCGGTTGGTATTTCCTACGCCTGCACGGGGTATGAAACCATCGCGCAGATGATCTGGCCGCTGGTGACCATCGGTGCAGTTTCCTTCCTGATGAGCCTGCTGGGTTATTTACTGGGCGAACGCTTCGGCGAAGCGGTGAACCGGAAAATGCGCCCGGAACTGCTGGGCGGCATCATTCTCATCTGCATCGGCCTTCGGATCCTGGCCGAACACCTGCTCTAAACCTTGAACAGCATCCCCCCGATGTTGTCCTTTGCGGCGCCCGTTACGCTGCGGAGGCAGGAGGGTTCGTCCAGCGCGTAAAGCACCCCCAGGAAGGCGAAAATGAGGGCTTCCTTGAACTCTATGATGGCGGGTTCGGGGATTTCCAGCCGGCAGCGGCTCAGCGTCTCCATCCGGCCGATGAGGAACTTGTTGAAAGCGCCGCCGCCGGTGACGAGGATGCGGCGGCCCGGAGTGACCACCCGCGCGAGCTGCCCCGCGCAGTGCTCGTAGAACGTGCGCAGAAGCTCTTCCAGGGGTAGCTGAGCGGCGTCCAGCAGCGGGAACACTTCCCTTTCCACCCATTCGCGTCCCAGGGATTTGGGGGCTTTCCGGCTGTAATACTCCAGGGCGTCCAGGGCCTTCAGGAGCCTGGCGTCCACCTTGCCGCGGGCGGCGATTTCCCCGTCCCGGTCCATCTCCAGGCCGATGGCGCGGCAATAACGGTTGATGACGTAATTGACCGGCGAAATGTCGAAGGCGATGCGTTTCTCCCCTTCCTTATAGGAGATATTGGAGAAGCCGCCGATGTTCAGGCAGTAGTCGTAGTCCCCGAAGAGGAGATTGTCGCCGATGGGAACAAGCGGCGCCCCCTGCCCGCCCAGCATAATGTCCAGCCGGCGGAAATCCGAGACGGTGGGAATGCCGGTTGCGGCCGCGATGGCGGCCCCGTCCCCGATCTGGAACATAATTCCCTGGCCCGGCTGGTGGAAGACCGTGCTGCCGTGAGAGGCGACCAGGCGGGGTTTCAGCCCGGTTTCCCGGAGGAACTCGTTCACCCGTCCGCCCAGGTAGCGGCCGTAGGCGCTGTGGAAGGCCACGAAATCGCGGGCCGACATCTGCTGCACTTCCTGCACCAGCGTCCGGCGCAGATCCGGCGGGTAGTCATAGGAGCGGGCGGCGTCGATGCGGAAGGACCATCGGCCCTCCTGCCGGTCGAAGGTGGCGCAGCAGACGTCCAGGGCATCGGCCGATGTCCCTGACATCAGCCCCACGCACTGCAGGGGAAGGGTGAAGTTCATTTTCCAGACATTCTTTTCCGCTAAGATAGCAAATATCGGCGGAAAACGCTATTTTTGTAAAGATTATGAAAAGGATTTCCGCAATACTGCTTGCCGCGCTGGCCGTTTCCTGTACCTGCAACCAGATCCAGGGGCCGGACCTGCCGGATCCCATCGAGGTGGAACTGGAAGGGATGACCCTCCGGGAAAAGGTGGGCCAGCTCTTCTGCGTGAGGCCGGAGGCCTTCGACGTAGCCCTGGAATGGGAGAGCTATGAAGATTTGGCCAACAACCAGCTGCAGGAGGTGACGCCCCAGATGCTGCGCGTGAACGGGCAATATCCCGTGGGCGGCATCATTCTCTTCGCGCACAATATCAAGGACGAACCCCAGCTGGACACGCTTGTAAAGCAGTTGAAGGCTTTTAACGGCAGTCCCCTGCTCTATATCGACGAAGAAGGCGGCCGGGTGGCGCGCATCGCGAACAATCCGGCCTTCCAGGTGGAGAAATTCCCCCCGATGGGCACCATCGGCAAAACCGGAGACCGGAATGAGGCCCGCCGATGCGGCAACACCATCGGCCGGTATCTGAAACGCTACGGCTTCGACGTGGACCTGGCTCCCGTGGCCGATGTAAACACCAACCCGGCGAATCCCGTCATCGGCACGCGCGCTTTTTCACCGGATCCAGCCGTGGCTTCGGAGATGGTGGTGGCCTGTCTGAAAGGCCTCAAGGCGGCCGGCATAGCCGGCTGCGTCAAGCACTTCCCCGGTCACGGCGACACCAAGGCCGATACCCATTACGGCTACGCCCAGACCCGGAAAAGCTGGGAGGAAATGCTCGCCTGCGAGATGCTTCCCTTCAAGGCTGCCATCGCCGCGGACGTTCCTATGATAATGACCGCCCATATTGCTGCGCCCGCCGTCACGGGCTCGTCCATTCCGGCCACGCTCTCCCCTGTTCTCCTGCAGGAAAAACTGCGCGGAGAACTGGGCTACGATGGAGTTATCATCACGGACGGAATGGGAATGGGAGCCATCACCCGGCAGTACAAACCCGCCCAGGCCACCCTGCTGGGCCTTGAGGCCGGGGCCGATATCATCCTGGGGCCCAAGAATTTCACCGAAGCCTTCGATGCCGTGATGAAGGCCGTCCAGGTGGACAGCACCCTTACGGAAGAGCGCATCGATGAAAGCGTGCGCCGCATCCTTCGGCTGAAAGCGAGTCTCCGTTAGTGCCCGCCACACCCTTCATACAGGTCATTTTACCGCTCAAACTGGAGTGGGATCCCTATTATGAGCTCGAGGGAGCGGCCGTGGGAGACCGGGTGGACCTGGTATTCGCCCGACGGCATTACGTGGGGGTGGTGAGCGCCGTGAACGTGGTGCCCGAGGCAGGGTTCAAGGTATTGTCGGCCGTTCCCTCGGAACTCCCTCCCGTGGGCGTGGAGGAAATCGATTTCTGGCGCCGGCTCGCCGCCTATTACCTCTGCACGGTGGGAGAAGTCTACAAAGTGGCCTATCCGATGCGGCAGGTGGAATCGGAAAAAGTGACCGCCCGCCGGACCAAAGCCCCCGAAACGGCGTCTGAAGAGGCTGCGTTGGTACTTTCCTCCGCGCAGGAATCGGCTGTCCAGGCCATTCTGCAGGGCTTCGGCGCAGGAAAGACCGTCCTCCTGGAAGGGGCCGATGAAAAGACGGACATCTACGTGGACCTGGCGGAACGCACCCTTTCTGAGGGGAAGAGCGTCCTCTGCCTGGTGCCGGAGGTGACGCTTTCCCGTCAGCTGGAAGCCCGTTTTGCCGCGTGCATCCCGGGCGTGCTCCGCTTCGACAGCAGCCGTACGGTCGCCGCCCGCCGGGATGTGGCCAAGGCCGTGCGCAGCGGGGCTCCCTATGTGGTGCTGGGAACCCGGAGCGCCCTTTTCCTCCCGCATCGGAACCTGGGGCTGGTGATTGTTCACGAGGAGCAGGAAAGCGCCTACAAACAGGATTCTCCCGCCCCGCGGCTGCACGCCCGCGAGGCCTCCATCCTCCTTTCGCTCGTGCATCATTCCGATGTATTGCTGGGTAGTTCTACTCCCTCTTTGGAATCTCTTTATAATGTTGAAAGAGGCGCGTTTGTATACATTGATTTAAAGCGGGACTTTTACTGTGAGACGGAGCTTGTAAATCTCTCGGCGGAAACCCGCAAGAAGGGACTGAAGGGCAGTTTTTCCCTCAAGTTGCTGCAGGCCGTCCAGGCGTGTCTGGAGCGCCGGGAAAAGGTGCTTCTGATTTCCCGCTACAAGGCCGCGCAGGAGGAGAGTCTCGCAGAGCTTAAGACCTTCTTCCCTTCCGCCCCGGACAAACTGCTTGTGACGGCTACGCCGGCCAGTTTCAAAACCTTGAAGGACAGTTCCTTCGGCCTTGTCGCCGTGCATCAGGCAGACAGTCTTCTGGGTAAGGAGGATTTCCGCAGCGACGAGCGCGCGCTGCAGGTGTTCCGGCAATTGCAGCTGCGCACCTCCCTTCTGGTCATCCAGACGCGGGAGCCCTCGCATCCCGTTTTCAAAGCGCTCCAGGAGGGGCAGGATGCCCGGGTATTCCTGCCGGAACGGCAGGCGGTGGGCTATCCGCCCGTGACGCGGCTCGTGGACATCGGCCTGCTGGACGAGAATCCTAAACGTCTTGCCTTTCTCTCCTCGAAGCTCGCCCGCTCCATCGGCCCGTGCCTGGGTCCCTATGCCCCTCAGGGCCGGGAAGACGCCCGCATCCTCCGCGTCACCATTCCCCGCGACAAATACCTGAAAGGCCGCAAACAGCAGATCGCCGCGGCCGTCGCCGCCTTTGAAAAGGAGCATAAATACATCGGCCACATTCACCTGGATGTAGACCCCCTTTAAAATTGTAGAACATTTTGTGGAACATTTTCGCGGTTATTCCGCGGAAAATGTCTATCTTTGTCTGTTTAATACAGACACCTATGGGTAAAATCATCGCTATAGCCAATCAGAAGGGCGGTGTGGGCAAAACCACCACGGCCATCAACCTGGCCGCATCGCTGGCCGTCCTGGAGAAAAACGTCCTCATCATCGACGCGGATCCCCAGGCCAATACCACGTCAGGCCTCAACTTCGACCCGGAGAACGGAGAGGAGCGCACGCTCTACGAAATCCTCATCGGCAAGCTGTCCGCCTCCGACGCCCTCATCCAGACGGAACTCCAGAAGCTCCATATGATTCCCTCGCACATCAACCTGGTTGGAGCGGAAATCGAGCTGCTGGAGGTCCCGGAGCGCGAATCGGTCCTGAAGAAAGCCCTGGCGCCCATCCGCGACAACTACGACTATATCATCATCGACTGCTCCCCTTCCCTGGGCCTGATTACGGTGAACTGCCTCACGGCGGCGGATTCCGTCATCATTCCCGTGCAGCCGGAATTCTTCGCCCTGGAGGGCCTTACCAAGCTCATCCAGACCATCCGGCTGGTGCAGAACGGCATCAATCCCGTGCTCACCATCGAAGGCTTTGTGGTCACGATGTTCGACGGCCGCACCAAGATGCACAACCAGGTGGTGGCCCAGCTGCGCGAACATTTCAAGGACCTGGTGTTCCAGACCATCATCCAGCGCAGCATCCGCCTGAGCGAGGCGCCCAGCTACGGCAAACCCATCATCCTGTACGACGTGATGAACAACGGCACGTCCAACTACCTGAATCTGGCAAAGGAAATCCTGGATAAAAACGAGAAAGACAATGGCTAGTACTCCCGCGCGCGGCCTTGGAAAAGGCCTGGGTGCCCTTCTGGGCAATGAAGACCTGAGCGAACTCCGCAAACCCGTCGGCTATATCAACAAAGAGGTGGTATCGGCCGAGACCAAACCGCAGGCGGCGGCCGACATCCTCCGCATTCCGGTGGACCTCATCGAACCCAACCCCTACCAGCCCCGTATGAGCTTCGACACGCAGGCGATGCAGGAACTCTCCGATTCCATCCGCACGCTCGGGCTCATCCAGCCCATCACCGTGCGCCGGCGGGGAGACAAATACCAGATCATCAGCGGGGAACGCCGCTATCGCGCCTGTATGCAGGCCGGGATGGATATGATTCCCGCCTATATACGCGACACCTCTGAGCAGGGAATGCTGGAGATGGCCATCGTGGAGAACATCCAGCGTGAAAACCTGGACCCCATCGAAGTGGCGATGAGTTTCCAGCGCCTGATGGAGGAATGCCGCCTCACGCAGGAGCAGATGGCGGACCGGGTGGGCAAGAAGCGCGCTTCGGTGGCCAATCAGCTGCGTCTGCTGAAACTTCCCGCCAAGGTGCAGCACGACCTCAAGGTGGGCCTCGTGAGCGTGGGACACGCCAAGGTGCTCCTCGCCGTGGAAGATCCCGCCACGCAGGAAATGCTTTGCGACCTCATCGTGAAAAACGGCCTCTCGGTGCGTCAGCTTGAAGAAAAAGTGCGTGCGCTCGGGAAGGAAAAACCTTCCGAGAAATCCAACGAGCCCGGTGAGCTCCCGGAGATGTATTACCGGCTCCTTGAGAACGTGGGCCGCTATTTCGGCGACAACCTCTCCCTCAAGCGCGGCCGCGACGGCAAGGGTTCCCTCACCATCCGCTTCGACTCCGACGAGCAGATGGAGCAGTTCCTCAAAGCGCTGGACCAGCGATGAGGCTTCGGCCCGTCATAATTGCCTGCTTTGCGGCGCTTTTGGCGTCGCTTCCCCTGCGTGCGCAGTACCGCGACGACCAGTTCAAGCGGGACGCGTTCACGCAGACCTACGCGGACACGACGGAGAAGACGAAGACGGACAGTTCCGCCATCTTCAGTTTCAAGGAGTTTTTCGGCGGCCTGGCGCACAAAAGGTCCTCTTCGCTGAAGAACCTCACCATCGGCTCCACCGTCTTTATCGGCGGCAACCAGATTTACCATAAGCAGTACTGGAAGCTCCCCATCATTTACGGGGGCATCGGCGCCGGCATTTACGGCGGTATCCATTTCAACAACCTTTACCAGCAGACGGAAGATCAGCGCTACAAGACCTACAGCACGCTTTCCTATGTGGGCGCCGGCCTGGTGTGGTGGGGCTCGCTGATGGACGGCGTCATCTGTTACAACGAAGGCACGCGGACGCCGGATCCGGCCAAATCCACGTTCTACTCGCTCCTGCTGCCGGGCCTCGGACAGATTTACAACGGGGAAGCCTGGAAAGTGCCCATCTATCTGGGCATCATGGCCGGCAGCGTGCATTTCTGGATCGACAACGACGTCCAGTACCGGCGCTGGAAATGGATCCATAACCAGGCCACGTCCACGGACCCCGACGTGGAAAAACCGCCTCAGAGCGCGGAGAGCGCCAAGTATTACCGCGACGTCTACCGCCGCTACCGGGACTATTCGATCCTCTTTACGGCGCTGTCCTATATCATTCAGGTAATCGACGCCAACGTCTTTGCCTATATGCAGGACTTCGAGGTGGACGACAACATCACGATGCAGGTATCCCCTGCCCTGGTGCCGATGGATTATGCCGCGGCGCCCGGCGTGGGACTTTCCATCGGCCTTAGATTCTAGCGATAATGAGAAAACTCCTTCTTTCCCTTCTGTCCTTGTCCTTGCTTGCCGTACCCGTGTGGGCCGATGGCTTCAAAACCCGCAAGCAGTTGCAGCAGGAGAACGAGAAACTGCGCCAGCAGGTCCAGTCGCTGGAGGCCGAAATCGCGCTCTACCGCAGCGAGGCGCAGGAACAGGAGGAGATTGCGGAAGAGATCAGCGAGGAGAATGAAAACAAGGTTCCTGCGGCGCAGGAGGACTATTCCACGGTGGGGACGGATACCCTGCTTGGGCAGTGGTACCTGCACCGGCAGTCCAGAATCCGCAGCCGGGAGCAGTACAATATGGATTCCGTACGTTTTACCACAGATGTCCCCGATTCCGTCCTGATGGAGCGCCTGGCGCAGATGAACTGTATCATCTCGCTCCCCTACAACGAGACGGTCAAGAACTATATGATTCTCTACTCGGAGAAGATGCCCACCAAGATGGGCGAAATAATGGGCCTTTCGCAGTACTACTGGCCCATCTTCGAGGAGACCTTCCGCCGCTACGACCTGCCGATGGAACTCAAGTACGTGGCCATCATCGAGAGTCATCTCAATCCCCGGGCGGAATCCCGCGTGGGAGCCAAGGGAATGTGGCAGTTTATGTACCGGACGGCGCTCAACTACGGCCTGGAGGTGGATTCCTACACCGACGAACGGATGGATCCCATCCTTTCGGCCGATGCCGCCGCGCGCTATTTCCGCGACGCCTACCGCATCTTCGGCGACTGGCCGCTGGCGATATCGGCCTATAACTGCGGCTCCGGGAACGTGAACAAGGCCATCCGCCGCGCCGGCGGGAAAAGGGACTTCTGGTCCGTGTACGAGTACCTTCCCTCGGAGACGCGCGGCTATGTGCCGGCGATGGTGGGCGTGATGTACGCCTTCGCCTATGCTTCCGAGTACGGCCTCCGGGCCGATCCCATCTCGCTGCCGGCCTATGTGGACACCTTCCACGTGCATAAGAACCTGCATTTCAGGCAGATCAGCGAGGTGTTGGGCATTCCGCTGGACGACGTGCGCGACCTCAATCCGCAGTATTACGCCGACATCGTTCCGGGCTCCGGCGGCGATGAAGTGATCCGGCTGCCGTTCACGTATTCATCGGCCTTCCTGGATATGCAGGATTCCATCTATAGGTACAAGGCCGATGTCCTCTTCACCGCCAAGGTGCAGGACGGCCGCGAGACCGTGGACGGTAAACCCGTGCCCACCACCCGCGTTTCCACCGGCACCTCCTGGGTCTATTACAAGGTCAAATCCGGCGACAACCTGGGCCACATCGCCCGCAAGTACCACTGCACCGTCAAACAGCTCAAGAGCTGGAACAACCTCCGCAGCGACCGCATCAACATCGGCCAGCGCCTGAAGGTGGGGAAACGATAGAATTGGTATGATTTACGCGATAATTGGAATTGCATTCGTCGTTGCGTTGTTCTTGATCTTCAGGGACGACCACGACGGTTCGTACAACAAGAGCGAGAAAGGGTCCCGAAGGGACACGCAGGCGCAGCCGAAGCAAAAGTCCGCGTATCAGAAGGATACCAGTGCGGGACATAAGGCTGATGCCGGACAAAGTGCCGCATTTAATGCCGCTGGTCCGAAGACGGAGCATAAAGCGTCTGGCCCCTCGCTGAAAGAACAGATCGAGCAGGCCATCAATGAAGCGAAGAAATCGGCGGAAGAGCCGATAAAAATGGCCGGAAAGTTCATCGATGTGGCGAAAGCGGCCGTAAGCAGTGCCGTAGAAGAGGCCCGGAAAAAGGGCTGGAACTTCACGGGACCTGCATCTGCCCCGGCCGAAGAAACCGTGGATGAGCAGTTCGAGGAAGAGGAATTGGATCTGTCGTTCCTGGATGAACTGGACTATTACGAGGACCTCGAAGAGAACACGGAGACCTTTGACATTACCGGCCTTCGCTATCATTGCACGGTGCACGACTGCGGCCCCATAGTGGGCGTCGTGAAGCCGGAACCGTCCAACGTACACGATGCCCGCGCGCAGGCTGTTGTTCGTTCCGATGGAAAACTTCTGGGCTACATTCCCCGTACCCAGCTGGACTGGTACGAGGATTTCAACGAACAGAATGTCACTTGTCCCTTCGTCGGCGAGATTGAACTGGACCGCTCGTCGGCCCGCCTCGTTGCCGAAATCAAGGTCATCATCCCCTCCAGTCGTGAATTCGTGGAGGAAGAAATCCTTCAGTAGATTCTTGCATCAAGTCTGAGCGTCCGTGGTGGTCCAAAGGATGGGCCACCTCGGACGTTTTAAGCCCATTCCCCTTTACCACTCCCCTTGCAGTTGCAGGTTGAGGGTGTAGGCGGGGGCGCGGTCGGTGCGGAGGGTGCAGGCGGCGCGCAGATGGCCCCGGAGGGTGAAGCGGTGGCCGATGCGCAGTTTGTAGCCGGCGACCAGCGACGGAGCGAGGCCGCGGCCGTTGTAGGCGGGAACGGAGAAGTTGCCGGGAGCCTCGCGCTCGTAGCAGTAGATGCGGGCGGCCCAGGCGGAGACCGAAAAGCCCGTCAGGCGCAGCCAGGCCGATAAAGCATCCCCCTTATAGCCACCTTCCAGATAACTCAGCAGACCCCAGCCGTCGCACCGAACCGCTTCCAGACGAAGCGTTGAAAGCCAGGGCCCGGCCCCGCCGAAGCGGATGTCACTGCGGAAATCCGTCCTGGGAGCTTCGTAATTGCGATAGCGTTCGGTAATCCGCACGTCCAAGAGCCAGAGAGGCGTTATCTGCCATTTCCAGATTCCGTACGAGCGCAGTTGGAAACGGCGGGGGTCGGAGCCCGGAATCGGCACCAAGGCAGCATCGGTCGTCAATAAGAACTCGTGTCCCGGGGAATCCCCGTAATGATTCCGGAATCCCCAACCGGCCGCCAGGGCATATTCTCCGTACTTCCGGCCCGAATACCGGCTGGGTATGTAACGTCCTTGCGCCGCCCATTTCCAATACTCCCCCATCTTCCCGCCGGAAGCGAGTTTAAAAGCGAAGGCTCCGCCCCGAAGTGCCAGCTCCCCCGCCAGGTCCACGCCGCGCAGATTGCATCGGCCATCCAGGGCATATGTGCCTCCCGAAAGCCATGTGAAGCCCATCTGGCCCCTTCGCCAGCGATAATCCGCGCGGGCACCGGCAAAGCCCCGGCCTCCGAATATCGCCCCGCGAAAACGTCCGCCGTCATATTCCACCGCACCGCCGCGCAGGGAGTTCGCGGAGGAATAGGACCCGCTTGGAGACAGGCCGGTGGAGCGCTTCAGGAAAGCGTCCAGGGTGGACAGGCTCTCCATCGAGAAGCCGGTCCAGGCGGCGAGTCCCTGCCCCCAGCGGGTATGGAAATCCCCCGTCAGGACCCTCCAGCGCCGGAATGTTCCCTCGCCATATACGGTCCAGTCCTCCCCTCTCCAGGCGCCCCCCGCCCGCCAGTTTTCGCCGGACACTTTCGCTTTGGCGCCCAGCGTGGTCAGCGTTTTGCGAACGAGCGCGCTCCCGTGAACCCGTACGGTATCCACATTCCCCGGGAGTCGGGAAGAATCGAACAGCAGGAACGGCCTCAGCGCCGCGACGGCCTCCTGCGAAAAGCCGTCCACCAGGGCCAGCTCCTCCGGGGACAGGATGTCGCCGCCGGAAGCACGGTAATCCCGGATACAGGCCACCTGATAATCGCTCAGCAGGACGCCGGGGCGAAGATACGGACTGTTCACGTGAAGCGGACGCGCTGCTTCCAGCCGCTCCAGCCAGTCGGAGGGAATCTCTTCCTCGCAGGATGCCCCGCTTAGATACAGGGCCGCCCGCGCAATCCGTTCATCCTGTGCGTGCAACGGCAGCCAAAGCAGTATGGCCCAGACACATAACGACCACTTTTTCATAACCGCAAGTTAATACACTGTAGATTAATAACAGGTGACCTGTTGATAACTTGTGCGGTTTTAGCCGATTTTTGTGTTGTTTTAGCTGGTGTTTTGCGTGTTTTTTATTATTTTTGTGACTTATAAAATAAGTCCCAAATGGAAAAGAAAATCCGTCTCCACGACAAATCTTTCCGGATGTTCATCCCCAACGAGGACATCGAAAAGGCCATCGACGCCGTCGCCGACCGCCTGAACAATGATTACGCAGACGCCACGGACGAAGATCCGGTTGTGATGCTCTGCACCCTGAACGGCGCTGTCATCTTCGCAGCAGAACTGCTCAAGCGCATCCAGTTTCCCCTGGTTCTCAAAGCCTGCAAGCTTTCTTCCTACGTGGGCACCAGTTCCACCGGTGTCGTGAAGACGGAGGTCCCGCTCCCCTCCCGGCTGGAAGGGAAACGCGTCCTCATAGTGGAAGACATCGTGGATACCGGCTGCACCATCGTCGCGATGGTGGATCAGCTGAAGGAGCGCAAGGCGAAAGACATCCGCGTGTGCACCCTTCTTCTCAAGAAAGAAGTTTACAAGAAGGACGTGAAACTGGACTATGTGGCGATGGAAATCCCCAACCGCTTCATCGTGGGCTTCGGCCTGGACTATGACGAACTGGGACGCAATATCAAAGATATCTACGTACTCGATGAATAAGAAGTATTACATCCTCTTTGGCCCTCCGGGTGCCGGGAAAGGAACCCAGGCTGGCGCCATCGTGGAGCGCTTCAACCTCTGTCACATCTCTACCGGAGAACTCCTCCGCAGTGAAATCGCCGCCGGAACGGAGCTTGGCAAACAGGCAAAGGCACTCATCGACGACGGCAACTTCGTCCCCGACGAAATGGTGGAAGCGATGATCGAGGCCAAATTCCGGAGCGTGGAAGGCGTGGACGGCTTCCTGCTGGACGGGTTCCCGCGTACGGTGGCTCAGGCCGATGCCCTGAAAGCGCTGCTCGCCAAAACCGGCGAAAGCGTCACGGCCTGCGTTTCCATTATGATTCCGGACGAACTCGTGCACGAACGCATCGCGCATCGCGCCGCGCTGGAAGGCCGGGCCGATGACGCCCGCGACGAAGTGGTGACGAACCGCATCCAGACCTATCACGCCAAAACGGAACCCCTGGTCGCCTATTACAAGGCCGCCGGCCTGTACCGCGAAGTGGACGGCGTGGGCAGCGTGGACGAGGTAAAGGAGCGTATCTTCAACGTGATGTAATATGCACAGGATCTTCCTCCCGCTCTATCATTTCTTCCAGCGGCACAAGGCGCTGATGTGGGCCGTCCTTGTGGTCAGTACCCTGCTTTTCGGATGGGTGGGCGTGCATCTGCGCTACGAGGAAGATATTATGAAACTCCTGCCCAAGAGCGCTCATTCGGGCGAGGTGGATTTCAGCGATGTAGGCCTGATTGATAAGATTTTCGTCCAGGTAACCTCCCGCGACACCCTGAATCCGGTAGAGCCGGCCGTCCTGGGTGACGCGGCAGAGGAATTCTGCCGGCTCCTGGAGGAAAAGGATTCGGCCACCCATTTCATCGCCGGCATCCTGTCTTCCCTGGACGCAGAAACGGGCCTGGGACTGATGGAGTTCGGCCTGGACCATCTCCCCTGCTTTATCGACCCCGCCTGGTATCCTGCCATCGAAGCCGCCTGTGCCCGTGAATCCATTGACGCGCAGATGGTTCAGAACGCCCGCCTCATTGAGGAAGACGAGACCGGCGACGCCACCCAGCTGGTTGCGATGGATCCGCTGTGTCTGCGCATTATCCTGATTAACGACGTCGGCCTGTCCCTGAGCGGCATCAATATCGATGACGGGCATTTCTTCTGTCCGGACAAGAGCGTGGCGCTCGCCTATATCACTCCCTCTTTCCGTTCGACGGATTCCGGCAGGTGCACGCGGATGATCAAGATGATCGGCCGCACGCGGAAGGCCTTCGAGAAGGAGCATCCCGAGCTGCGGGTGCTGGTGCACGGAAATCCGCTGAACAGCGTCGCCAACGCCGGCACCATCAAGCGGGACCTTGTGTGGACCATCGGCCTGTCGCTCCTGGTCATCCTCGTCATTATGCTCCTGAGCTTCCACAACCTGAACTTCATCGTCCAGCAAGTGGTTCCGGTTGCCTATGGCTCCCTCTTCGCGATGGCCTGTATGTACCTCATCAAGGGCTATATGTCCCTGATGGCCCTGGGTCTGGGCGCCATCGTGCTGGGCGTAGCCATCAGCTACTGCCTGCACGCGCTCATTCATTTCTATTATGTGGGCGATTCGGAGAAGATGCTCCGCGACGAGAGCACGCCCATTGTCCTGGGTTGCATCACCACCGTAGGCGCCTTCCTGGGCCTTGTCTTTACGGAAAGCGACCTGCTCAGTGACTTCGGCCTTTTCGCCACCTTCGCCCTGCTGGGCAACACCTTCTTCGTGCTGGTGTTTATGCCGCATTTCCTGAAGCCCGGGGACATCCGCTACAAGCGCAGTCACGGATTCCCGCTGGTGGAGAAATGGAACAGCCTCCCCTGGGATCGCAACAAGTGGCTGATCGGCGCCCTCCTCGTCGTCATTGCCGTGGGCATCGCATTCAGCCCGCGCGTGAAATTCGACAGCGACCTCCGCAATCTGGACTTCCACGGCGGCGAACTGGTGGAAAGCGAGGAACTTTACAACAGGACCAATGCCGACGGCTACGTGCATATGTACTTCGGCGCCTGGGATAACGAGAGCCTGGACAACGCGCTGGCGTACAACAAGAGCTTCTCCTCCACCCTGGACTCCCTGAAGGCGGAGGGCCGGGTCAAATCCTATACCCCCGTCGCGAAACTGCTGCTCCATTCGCAGCAGGACCAGGAGGACCGCATCGCCCTCTGGAATAGCTTCTGGAGCGCGGATCGCATCCGGACGCTGAAGAAGGACCTGCAGGAATCGGCCCGGAAGAACGGACTCCCTGCGGACCTCTTCGATTCCTTCCTGGCGCTGCTCTCCGGCGATTACGAGCCCGGCAACCTCTTCGAGTCGGGTGTGGTTCCTACAGGCCTGCTGGCGAACTACGCGGAGAGAGAGGCCAACGGGCGCTATATGGTGTTCACCGACGTAGCCTACGAAAAGGCCGAGCAGGAATACCTGTGGAGTGCCCTCTCGGCTATCCCGCACGTGGTGGTGCTGGACGCCTTCTACTACTGCCGGGATATGGTAAGAGTGGTGCACGAGGACTTTTCCACCACCCTCTGGATTTCCAGCCTGTTCGTGCTGATCGTCCTGCTCCTGAGCTTCCACAATGTCTGGATCGCCCTCCTGGCGTTCTTCCCGATGTTCGTGAGCTGGTTTGTGATGCAGGGCCTGATGGCGCTCCTGGGACTGGAATTCAACCTGATCAATATCGTCATCTCCACCTTTGTGTACGGGATTGGCGTAGACTATAGTATATTCGTGATGGAAGGATTGCTTTCCGAAGCCCGAAAAGGAGATAAAACGATGCTCGCCTACCATAAGGTGGCCATCTGCTACAGTGCGCTGGTGCTGGGTATCGTGATCTTCTCCCTTATCTTCGCCCGGCACCCGGCCATTCACTCCATCGGCATCATCACCCTCATCGGGATGGCCACCACCATCCTCATCACCTACTCGCTGCAGCCCCTGCTGTTCCGCCTGATGATGAAAGTCCCCTATTTCAGAAAGTCCTTCAAAGCAGCTGAATGAACCTGAACGCAGACCTGTACCTTAACCTGATTCGCGGCGGCGCGGCCTCGCTGGCGGCGCAGCGGCAGACCATCAACGACCTGAACGTCTTCCCCATTCCCGACGGCGACACCGGCGACAATATGTATATGACCATCGAGGCCGGTTGCCAGGTCCGTCCCGGCACCCTTTCTGAGACGGCCGATGCGGTCTCCCAGGGAATGCTGATGGGCGCCCGGGGCAATTCCGGCGTCATCCTCTCCCGTATCTTCGCGGGCATTTCCAAGGGCCTGAAGGGCCTGCAGGAGGCCGACAGAGACGCTTTCGCAGGGGCGATGCAGGCGGCGGTGCAGGAAGCCTATCACGCCGTCTCCCAGCCGGTGGAAGGCACCATCCTCACCGTTCTCCGGGAAGGCGTGGCGGCGGCCGACGGGGCCGATACCCTCGAAAGCTACTTCGACCGGATGATCGACGCGATGCAGGTGAGCCTGGAGCATACGCCGGACCTGCTGGACGTGCTGAAAAAGGCCGGCGTGGTGGACAGCGGCGGCGCGGGCCTTCTCTGTATTGTAGAAGGAATGCGGGACGCCCTGCACGGCAAAACCCCGGTTGAAGTTGCGGATGCTGGGGAGCATTCATCGGCCCCCAAGGTGGATTTTGACGCCTTCACGGAAAACAGCGTGCTGGAGTTCGGCTATTGCACGGAATTCCTGCTGCGCCTGCAGCGCTGTAAGGTGGACCTGGACAGCTTTGACGAAAGTGTCATCAAGGACTGGCTCCAGGAGCAGGGCGATTCCCTGGTGTTCTTCCGCGACGGCAGCATTGTCAAGGTGCACGTGCACACGAAGGATCCCGGCGCCGTGCTCTCCAAGTGCCGCGAGTGGGGCGAATTCCTCACCATCAAGGTGGAGAATATGACCCTGCAGCATCACGAGAACCATATGGACGAGCGTTTCAAGCGCGCCCGCAAGAAGTTGGGAATCGTTTCCGTGGCGGTCGGCAAAGGCCTTACGGAGGCGTTTAAGGAAATGGGCGTGGACGAGGTGATAGAGGGCGGCCAGACGATGAATCCTTCCGTGGAGCGTTTCCTGGAGGCCTTTAACGAGGTGAATGCCGATACGATCTTCGTCTTCCCCAACAACAGCAACATCATCCTTACGGCCAATCAGGCGGCGGGGATGTGTGCCGACTCAAAGATTGTCGTCATCCCCACCAAGACCCTCGGCGAAGGCTATTTCGCCCTGGCCAACCTGGATCCGGAGCAACCGCTGGAGGAATTGACCGAAACCCTGCAGGCGGCCGCCGCGTCGGTGACCACCGGCAGCGTTTCCTGTGCCATCCGCGATGCCGCCGGCGCGAAGTGCGGTCAGTACATCGGCTTCAGCGGGAAGGACATCCTGGTGGCGGAGGATGGCCGGGAGGACGCCGTCCTGGCCCTGGCGGACAAACTGCAGGCCTCCCAGGCCGATATCCTCATCCTTTTCTCCGGAGAGGAAGCCCCGGCGGAGGAAGCGGAAACCCTGAAAACGAAACTGGAAAAAGCCTGTCCGATGACGGAGGTTATCCTCATTGCCGGCGGACAGCCCGTATATGATTATATTTTAGTGTTATGTTAAAGATCTACACCGACACCGACACCGATTTCGATCCCGTCCTGGCGGCCGAATACGGTTACAAGCTCATTTCGATGCCCTACAGCATCGATGCAAAGACCACCTACCCTTACGTGGATTTCAAGGAATTCGACGGACACGCCTTCTACGACACCCTCCGCGGCGGAGTCCTCCCCACCACCAGCGCCATCTCCAAGGAGCAGTATATCGGCTACTTCGAGGAAGATTTCAAAGCCGGGAACGAGATTCTCTATGTGCATTTCTCCCGCGCGATGACCAACACCTTCGACGTGATGGACCAGGCCGTGGCGGAACTGAAAGCACAGTATCCGGACGTTCGTTTCGAGGAAATCGACACCAAGGGCATCACCACCATCAGCTACGCCATCGTGCGCGAGGTGGGCGACCTGGTGAAGGCCGGCAAGTCCCTGGACGAGATCCTGGAGTGGGCCAAGACCGAGGTGGACCGTTTCGCGATGTATTTCTTTGCCGATGACCTCAAGTTCTTCCGCCGCAGCGGCCGCGTGAGCGGGCTCAAGGCGGCGATGGGAACCCTCATCGGCGTCCGTCCCCTCATCCATATGAGCCAGGAAGGCAAGATGGTCTCCGTGGGTACGGCCAAAGGCCGCCTCAATGCGATGCAGGCCCTGGTGGACAAGGTGGCCGAACTGGGCTCCGAGATTGAGAAGCACCGCATCTGCATCGGCCACACCGACGCCCCCGAAATCGCGCAGGAAGTAGGCCGGATGATTGAAGCGAAGTTCGGCAAACAGAATATCGTCTACGTGTATGTGAACCCTACCGCCGGCAGCCATTGCGGCCCCAACGGCGTAGGCGTCTGCTTCCACGCCATCCATCGTTAGCCTTATGGAAAAACGCGAAATCATCATCGACCTTCTGGGCAGCGACCTGGGTCCGGAAGAGATGCTGGAGGGCGCCAGGCTGGTTCTGGAGGAGTTTCCCAATATTCACGTCGCCCTTGCCGGGCCGCGGAAACTCATCGAGGCCGCCGGCCTGCCGGAAGGACGCTGGCGCATCCTGGAGGCGGACAAGACGGTGACCAATCTGGACAATCCCATCGAGGCGTTTTACTCGAAAGAACCTGTCTCGGTGTTCAAGGCCCTGGAAGAAGCCGGCCGCTGCGACGAGGTGATCGGCCTCATCAATGCCGGCAATACGGGCGCCCTTTTCGCCGGCGCTATCCGTTTCTTGCTGGCCGATAAAAGCGTCAGGCCCTGCATCGCGGCCATCCTGCCCACGGCGCAGGGCGGTTTTACCTGCCTGGTGGATACCGGCGCGTCCATCGACTGCGGCCCCCAGCAGCTGGTCCAGTTCGCCCATCAGGGCAGCGACCTGATGCGCTCGCTCTACAAACTGGACGCGCCCCGCGTGGGCCTGCTTTCCAACGGCGCCGAGCCCACCAAGGGGAACAAGCTGGTGAAAGAGGCGCACGCCCTTCTGGCCCGCGAAGACGGAATCAACTTCGTGGGGAATATCGAGGGCAACAAGACCCTCTCCGGCCTGTGCGACGTCCTGGTGTGCGAGGGCTTCGCCGGAAACCAGGTGCTCAAGAACTCGGAAGGGATGGCGGTGAACCTCATCACCGAGATCATCAAATACGGGAAGATGCATAACCAACCTGCCGCCAAGGAGATTGCAGGTTATCTGATGTCCCGCTTCGACTTCGCCTCCCTCGGGGCCGGCATTATGCTTGGCACGAAGAAAACCGTGATGAAGGCCCGCGGTTCCTGTAACCGCACGGCAGTCCTGAATGCCGCCAGGATTCTGGTCAACCTGGCCGAGAACAAGTCTTTTTACGAATCAATTCATTAACAAGTTCCATTATGTACGACAGACTCCTTCAATTGATCAAACAATACCTGCCGGAAGACAAGATTGCTACGGCTACGCCTTCTTCCCGTCTGCTGGCCGACCTCGGGATGGATTCCATCGGGATGCTGATGCTGTCGATGGCCCTCGAAGAAGAATTCGGCGTTTCCTTTAACGGACCGGTTCACTTCGAAACCGTGCAGGACGTGCTCGATTTTCTTGATAAAAACGCTACCAAGCGATGAAAAAGAAAAGAGATATTGAGCGGGAGCTCGCCACGCGGAATTACAAAAGTCCCAGTTGGGTCTATTACTTCATCTATTGGTTCGCAAGCCGCTTTATCATAACCAGACCCTTCCACCCGGAGTTCAAACGATTCGACAAACTCTCGGACTGCAAAGGTCCGGCTTTCCTCATCTGGAACCATCAGTCCCGGCGCGACCACGCGATGCTCACCGTGCTGGCCTGGCCCCGCCGCATCAATTTCCTGGCGGAGCACGCTTCCTTCTTCAGAAGCCACCTCTCGACGGTGTTCAAACTGAACAAGGTGATTCCCAAAAAGGTGCTCGCCGACGACCTCATCAGCCTCAGGGCCGTCCGGAATGTCATCAAGCACAACGGTGTGGTGGCTTTCGCCCCGGAGGGATTTGCCTCCGTTTTCGGCGACAACCAGCCCACTGTTCCCGGAACCGGCCGTTTTCTGCAGGTGTTCGGCGTCCCGGTCTATTTCGCGTCGCTCCAGGGCGGCTATCTCTCCACCAGCAAAGTCACGGATGAGGACAGGCCCGGCAAGTTCCGCGCCCAGCTCCGGCTGCTCTTTACGCCGGAGGATCTGAAGAAAATGACGCCGCTCCAGATAGAAGAGCGCATCAATGAAGTGTCCCGTCACGACGACTTCAAATGGAACAAGGAGCACCACTTCGCCTATCAGTCCAAGGAAGGCCTCTGCACCAACCTGGCCGATATGTGCTACCGCTGCCCGCGCTGCGGCACCGAGTTCCAGATGAAGGCGGAAAAGGACTATATCGAGTGCCTGCACTGCGGCAACAAGGCCACGATGGACGAGTACTACGAATTCCACAAGGCTTCGGAAGACTGCGTGATCCCGGAATCTCCCACGGAGTGGACGCATCTGGAGCGCCAGGCCATCATCGACGAAATCCGCAAGGACCCGGACTATTCCTTCTCCGTAAAGGTACAGTTGGGATATATGCCCAACGACCACCTGCTCACCGAGCTGAAATCTACTGAAGTCTGCGGCGAAGGTATCTATACCATCGACCACAAGGGCATCCATTTCAAAGGAACCCGCTTCGGGGAACCCTGGAGTTTCGACAGAGGCTATGACCAGGTGTTCACCTATCCCTCTTCCTTTATGCTGGACCGTTTTTCCCTGTATGTGGACAACGAGTATTACGACTTTGTCCCCGAGTACCGCGCCACCGGTAAGATGATTATCCTCACCGAGGAGATGCATCGTTACCACATCAATAAATGGAAGAATTTCCCCTGGTTCGACTATATGTACGAAGGAAAGGATCTGGGGATAGACCTTAAATAAGTTTTATGGTACAGGTTTATTGCAAAAACACGGGGGAAAGCAAGCGCTTTCCGGAAGGGACTTCCCTGCTGCAGATGCTTCAGGAGTTCGACTGCCACAGGCCCTACCCTATCGTATCGGCCAAGGTGAACAACGTCTCGCAGGGGCTCAAGTTCAAGGTCTACCAGAACAAGGACATCGAGTTCATCGACGTCCGCGAGCCTTCCGGGATGCGCGTGTACTGCCGCTCGCTCTTTTTCCTGCTGTACAAGGCGTCGGCCGATGTTTTCCCCGGCAGCCGTCTGTACATAGAGCATCCCATCTCGCAAGGATATTTCTGTCACCTCAGAAAGCCCGATGACAGCCCCATCACCGCAGAAGACCTGGATCAGCTCCAGGCCCGGATGAAGGACCTGGTGGAGAAGGATATGCCCTTCCACCGCTACGACGTCCAGACGGACCGCGCCCTCAAGGAGTTCCGCAAAGCCGGCTTTGAGGACAAGGTGAAACTGTTGGAGACCAGCGGCGAGGCCTATACGGACTACTACACGCTGGGCGACACCGTGGATTATTATTACGGGAAGCTGGTGCCCTCTACGGGCTATCTGAAGGTCTGGGGCATCGCTCCGTACCACGACGGCTTCCTGCTCCAGATCCCCGCCCGTGAGGACCCGACCCACCTGGCTGCGCTGGAAGACCAGCCCAAGACCTTCGAGATGTTCAAGGAGGCCCTCCGCTGGAACATCATTATGGGCCTGAGCACCGTGGGAGACGTGAACGAGGCTTTCCTGAACGGCCGCGCCAGCGAACTCATCCAGATCGCGGAAGCCCTCCAGGAGAAGAAGATCGTCCAGATTGCGGAGGAGATCGACCGCCGTTACCGCAGTGAGACTCCGCTGAAGGTCGTCCTCATCACCGGTCCGTCCTCTTCCGGTAAGACCACGTTCTGCAAGCGCCTGTCCATCCAGCTCAAGGCCTGCGGCCTGAAACCGATCTCGATGTCCACGGACGACTATTTCGTGAACCGCGTGGACACGCCCAAGTTCCCCGACGGCAGCTACGACTTCGACAATTTCGACACCGTGGACCACGACCTGATGGAGGCCGATATTATGAAACTCATCGCCGGCGAGGAAGTCTCCGTTCCGGAGTACAACTTCGTGACGGGGATGCGGGAGTACAACGACAAGCGCCTGAAACTCAAGGAAGGGAGCATCCTTCTGATCGAGGGCATCCACGCGCTGAATCCCGCCCTTACCTCGCAGATTCCCGAAAGCGCCAAGTACCGTATTTTTATCAATACGCTCACGGGAACCCTGCTGGACGACCACAATATGATTCCCACCAGCGACAACCGCCTGCTGCGCCGCATCGTGCGCGATTATAACAAAGGCGCCTTCACGGCCCGCGAGTCCATCTCCAACTGGCAGAACGTGCTGGACGCGGAGCAGAAGTGGATCTATCCCTTCCAGGAGACGGCCGATGCGATGTTCAACAGCGCCTACCTCATCGAGTTCGCGGTGCTGAAGAACCACGCGGAGCCCATCCTCCGCAGCGTTCCGCAGAACTGTGCGGAGTACTCGGAAGCCCACCGCCTCCTCAAGTTCATCCACTACTTCACGCCCATCTCCGACCGCGAGATTCCGGCCACCTCGATGATACGTGAATTCATCGGCGGGTAACAAAAAAAAGCTCTGGAACAACTCCAGAGCTTTTTTATGGGCTTTAGCTTCTTATTAGAAAGCGTAGCGGATGCCAAGGGCGATGCTGGTCCAGCCGAAGCCCAGGCCAGGGATGATCAGCAGGGACGGCTTCCAGTCCAGGGAGAGCTGGAGCGGAATGGCATCGAAGAAGTATTCGAAACCGAGCTGGGCACCGGCACCGAGCCAGAGGCCCTGCTTGGCGTTGCCTTCTGCATCGGTGGTGCTGGCGAGGCCGACGAAGGCCTGAGGACCTGCATAGAAGTTGATGGGGCCGAGAGGGGCAATCAGGAAGTCATAAGCCAGACCCGCCTGAATGGCACCGGCGCTCCAACCGAGGTCGATTTCACCAAAGTTCTCTCCACCGAGGGTGTGCTGATAGGAGAGTTCTGCACCGTAACCGGCACGGATACCGATAGCGCGAGGCTGAGCGGCAGCAACGACGGCCATTCCCAGAACGGCAGCCATTACAAGAAGGAATTTCTTCATCTTATAAATAAGTTTTAAAAGGTTATAATGTTCAATTCAGTATGCGAATATAGAGTTTTTTTTCTAAATTTGCAATGAAATCGCAGGGGCTGGAGGCCAAAGACTGGTTTCGCCCGCTGCGCGCGTAATAATAAAATGGAAAAGGGACCCATCTCTCAATTCATTCTCCACAACTACCGTCACTTCAATTCCGCAGCCCTGGTAGACGCTGCAAAAGCCTATGAAGACCTTCTGAACAAGGGAGGCAAGATGTTCCTCGCAATGGCCGGCGCCATGAGCACCGCGGAAATCGGCCTTTCCCTGGCAGAGATGATCCGTCAGGACAAAATCTCCTTCGTGTGCTGCAGCGCGAACAACCTGGAAGAGGACATTATGAACCTGGTGGCCCACAGCCACTATTACAGGGTGCCCGGCTACCGTGACCTCACGCCTCAGCAGGAACAGGAACTGCTGGACAACCACTACAACCGCGTTACGGATACCTGCATCCCGGAAGAAGAGGCGTTCCGCCGGCTGGAAAAGCACCTGGTGGAAGTGTGGGACAAAGCCAAGGCGGAGGGCAAGCGCTACCTCCCCTATGAGTTCATCTATCAGATGATCCGCAGCGGCGTCCTCAAGCAGTACTATGAGATCGATCCCAAGGACAGCTGGGTGGTGGCTGCCTGCGAAAAGAATATCCCCATCATCTGCCCTGCCTGGGAAGACTGCACCACCGGCAATATCTTCACTGCGCACGTAATCCGTGGCGAATACGATCCGCATATGGTCATCCAGGGCGTGGAAGTGATGATGTTCCTGGTAGACTGGTACAAGAAGAACGCCCCCGGCGTGGGCTTCTTCCAGATTGGCGGCGGCACCGCCGGAGA
>JAEEGL017029632.1_pt1 | contig 72314 bp, 67 predicted proteins | sample 9134231 | NCBI WGS metagenome assembly JAEEGL01 (sample SAMN16246548, study PRJNA631951) | gut metagenome | biome: gut microbiome; feature: rumen; material: fiber-attached | host: Bos | place: Iran: Karaj | collected 2018-10 | reverse complement strand
GCAGGTCAGAAGGCAGAGGAGAAGGGCTTCACCCAGGTTCTCTGGCTTGACGGCGTTGAGAGAAAGTATATCGAAGAGGTCGGCTCAATGAACGTTATGTTCAAGATCGGCGACGAAATCGTTACCCCGAAGCTGACCGGCTCCGTCCTTCCCGGCATCACCAGGAAATCCTGCTGTGAGCTTCTCAGGGACAAGGGCTACACCGTTTCCGAGCGTCTGCTCTCCATCGACGAGCTTGAGGACGCCGCAAAACAGGGCACTCTCGAAGAGGCATGGGGCACCGGCACAGCAGCCGTCGTCTCACCGATCGGCTGGCTCAGCTACAAGGAAGACGAATTCGAAATCAGCAACGGCAAGATCGGCAAAGTAACCCAGATGCTCTATGACGAGCTCACCGGAATCCAGTGGGGTAAGCTCGAGGATAAATACGGCTGGATTCACAAGGTATGCTGAATCTTACCCCAAAAAGAGTAACCCTTTTTTCGGGTCACTACGGAAGCGGCAAAACAAACATAGCGGTAAACTACGCGCTCGGACTCAAAAAACAGTTTGACAATGTGTGCATAGCCGACCTCGATATCGTAAACCCCTATTTCCGCACAAAAGACAGCGAGAAGGTTCTCAACAGAGCGGGCATAAAACTGATTTCATCGGAATACGCAAGCTCCAATGTCGACCTTCCCGCCCTTCCCGCCGAAACCTACGCGATTCTCGACAACCCCGCTTTACACGCGGTTATTGATGTAGGCGGCGACGACAGAGGCGCCCTTGCCCTCGGCAGGTACGTCCCTTCGCTTTTAAAGGAAAACGATTACGATATGCTGTTTGTTGTAAATCGCTTCCGTCCGCTTACAAGAGATGTCAAAAGCACTCTTGAGGTTATGAACGAGATTGAGTCCGCCTGCGGCATGAAATTCAACGCCATAGTCAACAACTCGAATCTCGGTGAGGAAACAACGGTTGAAAACATAGTTTCCTCTTTTAAATACGCAGATGAGATTTCCGGAGCGACAGGCCTGCCGATCAAGATGACGGCTGTAAACGAGCCCCTCGCCGCGGAAATCGCTCAGATAACAGAAAATGTATTTCCGATAAAACTGTATGTAATGCAGTCCTGGAAATTACAGGAGGACAGATAATGGCAAAAGTAACTTTCAAAGTTGACACCTGCAAGGGCTGCGGCCTGTGTGTCAACGCCTGCCCGAAAGGCATTGTTGCTATTCTCAACGATGTGATTAACGCAAAGGGCTACCACCCCGCGGGCATTACCGACCAGGAGCAGTGCATCGCGTGCGCGTTCTGCGCCACAATGTGCCCCGACTGCGTAATTAAGGTTGAGAAATAAGGGAGGACGGAAAAATGGCAGAAAAAGTATTGATGAAGGGTAACGAGGCGCTGGCTGAGGCCGCCATAATGGCAGGCTGCCGCCACTACTTCGGCTATCCCATTACACCCCAGACGGAAGTCGCGGCTTATATGTCGAAGAAGATGCCCAAAATCGGCGGCACTTTTCTTCAGGCGGAAAGCGAAATAGCCGCGATAAATATGGTTCTCGGCGTTGCGTCAACCGGTAAAAGGGTTATGACCTCCTCTTCGAGCCCCGGAATCTCGCTCAAGAGCGAAGGTCTTTCATATCTCGCGGGCTGCGACCTTCCCGCCCTCGTTGTGAATGTTCAGCGCGGCGGCCCCGGTCTCGGCGGCATTCAGCCCTCGCAGTCGGATTATTTCCACGCCACCAGAGGCGCCGGTCACGGCGACTTCCATATGATAGTTCTCGCCCCGAGCAATGTTCAGGAAATGGTTGACCTTACATTCAAGGGCTTTGACCTTGCGGACAAATACAGAATGACATCGATGATTCTCGCCGACGGCACAATGGGTCAGACGATGGAGCCCGTTTCGCTTGAGATGGGCGAGGTCAAAACATACGACAAACCCTGGGCTACCACGGGTACTAAGATGGAAAGACCCCACAATATTGTAAACTCCCTTTTCTTAAAGCCCGAAATTCTCGAGGAGGAAAACTTCAAGAGATACGAGCGCTACAAGAAGATTGAGGAGACGGAAGCGCTTTATGACGAATATATGATGGATGACGCGGAAATCTGCGTTGTCGCGTTCGGCATCGCCGCGAGAGTTTCCCACAACGCGATAGACGAGGCGCGCAAGGCGGGCATCAAAGTCGGTATGATCCGCCCGATTACGCTCTGGCCCTTCCCGAAGGCGGCTCTCAAAGCGGCGAGCGAAAAGGTCAAGGCGTTTATATCCGTTGAGCTTTCAATGGGTCAGATGGTTGAGGATATCGACCTCGCGATACGTTGCGCGAAGCCCGTTCTTCTGTGCAACAGGGTCGGCGGTATGATTCCCACGGTCAAGAACGTTTATGATTCAATTATGCAGGCAAACGAAATCGGAGGTGACAGATAATGGCAGTTGTATTTGACAAACCTCACGCGCTCACGGACGCGCCCTTCCATTACTGCCCCGGCTGCACGCACGGTATAGTTCACCGCCTTGTTGCCGAAGCGATTGACGAGCTCGGCATTGAGGGCAGAACAATCGGTATTGCCCCCGTCGGCTGCTCCGTTATGGCTTACGACTATTTCAACTGCGATATGATTGAGGCGGCTCACGGCAGAGCCCCCGCCGTCGCGACAGGCGTCAAAAGAAGCGACCCCGAAAACATCGTTTTCACCTATCAGGGTGACGGCGACCTCGCTTCAATAGGCACCTGCGAAACGGTTCACGCCGCGGCGAGAAATGAAAATATCACAATCATTTTCATAAACAACGCCATTTACGGCATGACGGGCGGTCAGATGGCTCCCACCTCGCTTCCCGGTCAGATTACCCAGACATCGCCCTACGGCAGAGATGTTGAAAAGGTCGGCTATCCGCTCAAGATATGCGAACTGCTTTCAAATGTTGACGGCGCCTCCTATGTTGAGAGAGTTGCCGTAAACAATGTCAAGAACGTAAAAGCGGCGAAGAAGGCGATTCTTCACGCGTTCAGGAACCAGGTTGAGGGCAAGGGCTTCTCGCTTATAGAGGTTCTTTCCACCTGCCCCACAAACTGGGGTCTCACGCCCGACAAGGCGCTCAAATGGCTTGAGGACAATATGATTCCGTATTATCCTCTCGGCGTTTACAAAGACAGATACAGCGGGGAGGAGAAATAATATGACAAAGTCAATACTTCTCGCGGGCTTCGGCGGTCAGGGCATCCTTTTCTGCGGTAAATTTCTCGCTTACAAAGCTCTCATAGAAGGCAAAGAGGTCAGCTGGCTGCCCTCCTACGGCCCCGAAATGAGAGGCGGCACCTGCAACTGCAGCGTCATTATGAGCGACAGGCAGATTGGCTCCCCCATCATCACCAACCCTGACATCCTCGTCGCCATGAACCTCCCCTCGCTTGACAAGTTCGAGAACGATGTCATCCCCGGCGGTCAGATTTATGTTGACAGCACTCTTATTGAGCGCAAGGTTCAGAGAGACGACGTTGAGGTCTTCTACATTCCCGCAACAAAAATGGCTTCCGACAACGGTATGCGCACACTGGCGAATATGATTATCACGGGCAACATCATCAAGCACTGCGGCGACATTCCCCACGAAAACATTGACGCCGCCATGGCAAAGGTTGTTTCCGCAAAGCATCAGGATCTTCTTGATGTTAATATCAGTGCCGTTGAACTCGGCTACAATTATTGAATTTTCAAAAGGCAGGGCACTTCTTGTACCCTGCCTTTACTGTAATTTTTGAAAAAGGGTGAGAATATGGATTACAGCAATTATCTTTACTATGTAAAAGAGGCGGACGCCTGGACCCAGTGCCTGCCCATAGGCAACGGCACGCTCGGCGCTATGATTTACGGCGGAGTTACAAAAGAGGTGCTCTCCCTCAACCACGATGAGCTGTGGACGGGGCATCCGGCAAAGCATGTTGTCGACTCCCCGCAGGAGACGCTGAAAAAGGTAAGGGAATACGCCCTGGACGGCAGATTCATCGACGCGCAGAAACTCTGCGAAAAGAAATTTCACGCTAACTGGACTCAGGCGTATGTTCCGCTCGGCGATATGGTAATTGAGTTTGACCACTACGGAAAGGCGGTCAATTACAGCCGCTCATTGAATCTTGAAACCGCCGTGGCGAAGGTTTCATACACCTGCGAGAGCGCCGACTTTGAAAGGCAGTATATCGCCTCATACCCCGACAAGGTGATTGCCGCAAAGTTCACCTGCACCAAGCCGCTGCTCTCATTCACCGTTAAACTCGAAAGCAAACTGAGACCATCCGTATTTATTGAGAACGACACCCTCTGCCTTGAGGGCGAGTGCCCCTCCGAAAACAACCTCGATTACGAATCGGACAAGCAGGGTTACTTTGACGACGACGCGCTCAGAGGCATACTCTTCAGGGCGGCGCTCAGGGTCGATACGGACGGCAAGATAAAATATAACAAAAAGAGCGTCAGGGTAACAGGCGCAACGAGGGCGGAGATAATATTTACCGCCGCCACAAGCTTCAACGGCTTTGACAAATCCCCGTTCCTTGAGGGCAAGGATTTCAGAAAGCCCTGCGAGAAGGTTTTAAGCACCGCCGGATCCTTTGACGAAATAAAAGAAAAGCACACCGCCGATTATAAAGAACTGTTTGACAGGGTAAAACTCAATCTCGGCGACAGCGAAAAATCCGCTCTGCCCACCGACACCCGCCTTCGCAGATACAAGACGGATAAAAGCGATTTCTCGCTCATTACGCTTATGTTCAACTACGGGCGATACCTCGCGATAACTTCGTCGCGCCCCGGCTCACAGCCCTCCACGCTTCAGGGTATATGGAACGACCGTCTCACCCCGCCCTGGCACTCGAATTACACGGTCAATATCAATACCGAAATGAATTACTGGCCCGTGCTTATGTGCCGCCTGCCCGAGGTGAACGAGCCGCTTGTTGAAATGGTTAAGGATCTTTCCGTGACGGGCGCGGAAATAGCGAAGGAATGGTATGGCGCGCCCGGCTTTGTAAGCCATCACAATGTTGACCTGTGGCGCTTTGCCGCCCCCGTTCCCGGTTCCGCCTGCTGGAGTTTCTGGCCCGGCTCTTCGGGCTGGCTTTGCAGACATCTGTTTGAGCACTATGAATACACGGGAGATGTCGCTTTCTTAAAGAAAAACGCTTATCCGGTAATGAAAAAAGCGGCGCAGTTCTATCTCTCCCAGCTGTGCGCGGATGAAAACGGAAAACTCATCTACCCCGCGGGCACATCGCCCGAAAACGAGTTCAAATTCAACGGCAGGGATATCGCCATAGGCAAAACATCGACAATGCTTATGTCGATTATAAAGGATCTGTTCATCTCCTGCGTAAAGAGCAGTGAAATACTTGATAAGGACAAGGCGTTTGCCGACAAGCTCCGGAAGGCGCTCGACAATATGCGCCCGTTTGAGACCGGCAGCAAGGGTCAGCTTCTCGAGTGGGACGCGGAAAGACCCGAGTGCGAGCCGCACCACAGGCATGTGTCGCATCTCTACGCCCTTCACCCCGCAAGTCTCATAACCGCGGACGGCACACCGGAACTCGCGGACGCCTGCAGAAAAACTCTCGCCCTTCGAGGCGACAACGGCACGGGCTGGTCGCTCGGCTGGAAAATCAATTTCTGGGCCCGTCTGTTTGACGGTGACCACGCTCTCAAGCTTATTGATATGCAGCTGCGCCCCGTCAAGAGCGTCGGCTTCAACTACACAAACGGCGGCGGAACTTACGAGAATCTTTTCGACGCGCATCCGCCCTTCCAGATTGACGGCAACTTCGGCTTTGTCAGCGGCGTCGGCGAAATGCTTATGCAGTCGCGCGACGGCAAAATCTACATTCTGCCCGCCCTGCCCTCCGCCTGGAAAAACGGCAGCGTAAAGGGTCTGCTCGCAAAGGGTAATGTGATTGTTGACATTGAATGGAAAAACGGCAAACTCTCAAAATGCGAACTGACGGGCTCGGGCAAGTTCGAGGTCATTTACAAGGGCAAGTCAACCGCTGTCACGCTCAAGGGCAAAAAGCACAGAATAGTTATCTGAAATGGAAGAGGAATTACAGCTTAAAAAGAGATTTTCGGAACTTTACGAGCGCAGTGAATCACGGGGCTGTTATGTCTTTACGGATTTTCTCAACCTCGCGGAGCAGGATATCCTCATACGAAGCGTGCCGAAATACTCCTTCACCTTTTTCGGCGGATATGAAAACGCGGAGCGGAAACTCGCCGTTTTCGGCAATGAGGAGAAATGCGGCTACACCGAAGAGCCGCCCGTTGTTTGCGTTGAGATAAGCCCTCTGCAGCAGAAATTCGCGGACGAACTCACCCACCGCGATTTTCTCGGGGCGCTCATGTCGCTCGGCATAAAGCGCGAGACACTGGGAGATATTATTGTATATAATAACAGAGGTTATCTTTTCTGCCTTTCATCCGTTTCGCGCTATATAGTTGAAAACTGCGTTTCGATAAAACACACGACCGTTAACTGCAAAGAGGTTGACTCCCCTCCCGTTGAGAGCATAGCCCTGCCCGATGAGAGCGAAATCGTTGTTCCCGCGCTCAGGTGCGACGCGGTGCTGGCGGCTGTTTACAATCTGTCGAGAAGCGAGAGCAAAAAGTTTTTTTTGCAGAAACTCGTGTTTATAAACAGCGCGTGCTGCGAGGATCCCTCGCGTGTGCTCAAAGAAAACGACATCGTCTCCCTCAGGGGAAAAGGCAGGTTCATCTACTGCGGTGAAAAACTTGTTACAAAGAAAAACCGCCTTCGCGTGACGGTTCGTGTATTTTGACGGTTGACAATTCTGCCATTATGAGTTAGAATAGGTTAACAACTGAATAAACCCTTATTAAGAGCGGCTGAGGGACAGGCCCTGTGAAGCCCGGCAACCTGGATTTTCCAAGGTGCCAAATCCTGCGGTTTAACCGAGAGATAAGGTATATTACCCGTGTTAAGCCCGCTTGACACGGGATTATTTTTTTGGAGGAAACACATACAATGGCAGACTATTTCTTTACATCCGAGTCCGTAACAAACGGACATCCCGATAAAATCTGCGACCAGATTTCGGACGCGGTGCTCGACGCCATACTCGAGCAGGACCCGATGGGCAGAGTTGCCTGCGAAACCTGCTGCACTACCGGTATGGTACTTATTATGGGCGAAATATCCACAACGGCCAATGTCGATATCCCCGCCATAGCGCGCAAGGTTATATGCGACATCGGCTACGATTCGTCCGAAAAGGGCTTTGACGGCAACACCTGCGCCGTTCTCACCGCGCTTGACAAACAGTCCGGCGATATAGCTATGGGCGTTGACCGCCTCGGCGCGGGCGACCAGGGAATGATGTTCGGATTCGCCTGCAACGAGACTCCCGAGCTTATGCCCCTGCCCGTCTCGCTCGCCCACAAACTCTGCGCAAAGCTTACCGCCGTGCGCGAGAGCGGAGAACTCGACTATCTCAGACCCGACGGCAAAAGCCAGGTCACCGTTGAATATGACGAGAACAAAAAGCCCGTCAGGGTTGACACCGTGGTTATTTCCTCACAGCACAGCCCCGACGTTACTCTTGAGCAGATAAGAAAAGACATAATCGAGAAGGTTATAAAAACAACCATTCCCGCTTCGCTCCTCGATGACAGAACAGTTTACCACATTAACCCCACGGGCAGATTCGTAACGGGCGGCCCCAACGGCGACAGCGGACTTACCGGCAGAAAAATCATTGTTGACACCTACGGCGGATATTCGCGCCACGGCGGCGGCGCCTTCAGCGGCAAGGACCCGACAAAGGTTGACCGCAGCGCGGCTTACGCGGCAAGATATGTGGCAAAGAATATTGTCGCGGCCGGTCTTGCCGACAAATGCGAGATTCAGGTAGCTTACGCCATAGGCGTTGAAAAACCCGTTTCCGTTTTCGCGGAGACCTTCGGCACGGGCAGAATACCCGACACCGATATTGCGGCAATAGTCAATAAACTGTTCGATTTAAGCCCCTCCGCCATAATCAAAAAACTCGACCTGCGCAAACCCGGTTACAGAAAGGTCGCGGCCCTCGGTCATATGGGCAGAACGGACCTCGATGTTTCGTGGGAGAAGCTCGATATGGTTGACGCCATCAAAGAGGCGGCAGGTATTTAAGAGGTAGGTTTATGAAACTTTCACTTGTTGTTCCCTGCTTCAACGAGGAACAGAGCGTTATTCCGTTTTATAAAGAGGCGGTCTCCACCTTTGACGCCCTCGGTTACGATTACGAAATTGTTTTTGTAAACGACGGCAGCAGGGACGGCACTCTCGATATGCTCAAAAAACTGCTTGACGGGCCCGCCGCGGTAAAAGTTGTTTCCTTTTCGAGGAATTTCGGCAAGGAGGCGGCTATGCTCGCGGGGCTTGAGAACGCGCAGGGCGACTATGTTTCCGTTATAGACGCCGATCTTCAGCAGCATCCTTCGGTTGTCGCCGATATGGTTAAAATCCTCGATGAGGAGCCGGATGTTGACTGCGTTGCCGCCTACCAGGAAAAGCGCGACGAGAGCGGGTTTATGTCGCTTTGCAAAAAGTCCTTTTACAAAATAATAAACCGTGTTTCCGACACGGAGTTTGTTGACGGGGCGAGCGATTTCCGCACCTTCCGCAGGCAGATGGTTGACGAAATTGTCAATATGAAGGAGTATTTCCGCTTCTCAAAGGGCATATTCTCGTTTGTCGGCTTCAACACAAAATACATCCCCTACACCGTCGGCGAGCGCGTGGGCGGGGAATCCAAATGGAATTTTACAAAGCTTCTCAGATACGCTTTGAGCGGAATAATTTCATTCACCACCTCGCCGCTCCGCATTCCGCTTTATCTCGGAATACTGTTCATCATTCTGTCACTCCCGCTGTTCATCGTTCTTCTTATATTGCACAAGGGGCTGACAATTTCGGCTGTGTATTTCGTGGGCGGAGTAATCCTTTGCTCAATCGGAATAATCGGCGAATACCTCGCCAAGGCATATATTCAGGGCAAAAACAGACCCGTTTATATAGTTAAAGAAAATCTTTCAAACAGAAAATAACAAAAAACGCCTGCCGTTCCTTCCGAGCGGCAGGCATTAATATTTAGGTTACATTTTTCCCTTTATCAGTCTTGAAAGCGGTTTATAAACCAATATACATATCGCCGCGTCAACCGCGCCTTTAAAGAAGGTGAACGGCACATTGAAAACGAGAAGGCAGTTGAACAGCGCGTTGCCCGTGGGAACTTTGGCTATGGGCGAGAGAATCTCGCTGTACATTCCGATTATCGCCTCAAGCGGGAAGCCGTAGAATTTCACATAGGCGGGATAGACGAGGAAATAGTTTATCGGCAGGCTTACAAGACCCATCGCGAGAGCGCCGATAAAACAGGCGAGTATTGCGGATTTCTTGTTCTGATTATTCTTATAGATTATTCCGGCTACAAGGCAGAACACCGAGCCCAGAAGGAAATTGCTCAGTTCGCCCACTCCCGCGCTGGTTGTGCCTTTGATTAAAATATGCAGAAGATTTTTCACGAGTTCCACCGCCACGCCGTAAACGGGACCGAACGCGAAGCTGCAGAAGAGCGCGGGCAGGTCGGAAATATCGAATTTGATGAACGAGGGGATGAGCATGGGAACAGGAACTTCCACGAACATCAGAACGAACGCCACAGCCGAAAGCATTGCCGTAAGCGTTATTTTGTAGATGCGCTGCTGAGGTTTTGTCATATAAAACACCGCCTTAAAAAAGAATAAGCCCCGACCGGTAAACAGTCAGGGCATAAACAGCAAAACAATCTCTCCCATCCGGACTTTACCGTCGGTTACGGAATTTCACCGTATCAACCGCCTGAGCGGCTCGCGGACTTTACCGCCGGTGGGGAATTTCACCCCGCCCTGAGAATTATTCCGCTATATATTATATACCCTTAAAGAAAAAAGTCAATACTAATTATTCCGAAAAACAAATATATCTCTTTATTTGACTTTATTAATTGATATGATATAATTATTATATTATTGTTTTAAAAGGTGATTTTTATGAATTTTACTCCCACATCCAACGCCTCGGTTGTTGAGGGCTTCTGCATTATCAAAGCAATCGAACAGAAAACCACTGCAAAGGGCGCGCCCTTTCTCGATATGACAATAAGCGATTCCACGGGCGAGATGAACGCCAAATTCTGGGATGTCAAGGAACTTCACGTGAAGTTTTCCGTCTATGATTTCGTAAAGGTGCGCGGCTCGGTTGTAATGTATAACGGCTCGGAACAGTTCCGCGTTGACCGCATACGCCACGTGACGGACGCCGACAACGTAAAAATCGAGGACTATGTTGAGAGCACGACTCTCAGCGGAACGGTTATGCTAAGGCAGATTGAGAACACGGTTGCCGCCTTCAAAAGCGAGGAACTCAAAAAACTCGTTACCGCGGTTATTGACGAAAACCGTGAAAAACTCCTCTACTGGCCCGCGGCGCTCAAACTCCACCACGCGGTCAGGGGCGGCCTGCTTTTCCACACGCTTTCCATTCTGCGCCTCGCCAAAGGAGTTGCGGACATTTACACCTTTGTAAACACCGATTTACTCTACAGCGGAATCATTCTTCACGACATAGCGAAAATCGATGAGATAAAGGTATCCGAAAGCGGCATCGCCTCCGACTACACAGTAAAGGGCAACCTGCTCGGCCATCTCGTTATGGGCGCCATCAATATTGACCGCATCGGCAGGGAACTCGGAATAAGCGACGAGACGCTCACGCTTATTGAGCATATGCTCATATCACACCACGGCAAACCCGAGTTCGGCGCGGCGCAGTTCCCGATGTTCATTGAGGCGGAAATCCTCTCCGAGCTTGATCTGCTCGACGCGAGAATGGAGGAAATGTCTTCGCAGTTAAAGCAGAAGAACGCCGGTGAATTTACGGGCAGGCAGTGGTTGCTTGACAACAGAAAGCTCTATAACCACGGGCTTAACGGCGAATTCATTACAAATCTCGACGAATAACGGGGTGAAAAAATGAGCGAATGGACCGAAATAAAAATAGCCGTACCCGCCCCCGACGCAGAACGCGCGGGAGACATTGCGAATATGGCCGTTCCCTACGGAATATATATTGAGGATTACAGCAACCTTGAGCAGGAGGCGCTCGAAATAGCGCACATAGACCTCATTGACGAGGAACTGCTCGCCAAAGACAGAAGCAAAGCCTTTGTTCACATTTACATATCCCCCGAGGAGAACCCCGCCGAGGCGGTCGCTTTTCTCGAGGAGAGATACACGGCTGAGAAAATCGACTTTGAAATTGAAGAAAAAATCTGCAAAAATTCGGACTGGGAAAACAACTGGAAAAAGTATTTCAAGCCAATACCCGTGGGCGAAAAACTGCTTATCCGCCCCGTGTGGGAGGATGAATTTGACGCTCAGGGCAGAGCGGTTCTGAACCTCGAGCCCGGTCTCGCCTTCGGCTCCGGCACTCACGACACAACCCGCCTGTGCCTGCAATCGCTGGAAAAATACGCGGGCAAGGGCAAGAAGGTGCTGGATATCGGCTGCGGCAGCGGCATTCTCTCAATCGCCTCCATGCTTCTCGGTTCGGAGAACGCAACGGGCGTTGACATTGACGCTCTCGCCGTCAAAACGGCAAAGGAAAACGCGAAGGGCAACGGCTTTGACGAGCCGGATATTGAATATTTAAAAGGCAATCTTACAGATAAAATAAGCGGAAAATTTGACCTTATTCTCGCGAATATTGTAGCCGACATCATCATTAAACTCTGCGGCGAAATAAAGAATTATATGAACCCCGGCGCCGTGTTCATCACCTCGGGAATAATCGAGCCGAGGGAGGACGAGGTTCTTGCCGCCTTCGCCCGGAACGGGCTGAAGGTCGTAAACAGATATGAAAGCGGCGGCTGGCTCTGCTTTGAAGTTACGGCTTAAAGGAGAAAGAGTATGAAAAAGCTTATAAGTCTTATTCTTGTTTTCACACTTACGGCGGGCGCTGTCATTATCGGTTCCGCCGCCGCGGACGGGCCTTTGCGCTTCGCGGTCGCCTCCGACCTTCACTACAACCTTCCCGAGGAGGAGCTGACCGTTACAAACGAGGAGCTGCTCGGCGATTCGGACTATTGGTTTGTCAACAGACGCGCGGCTCTCGAAAACGAGAGCGGATTTATAATTGACGAGTTCCTTAAAGAATGCGCGGAGGATGACGGCATTCAGTTTGTTCTCATCCCCGGCGATCTCGCCGACAACGGCAAAGTTATTGTTGAGGAGCATGAAAATGTAGCCGAAAAGTTAAAGGCGTTCGAGGAGGAGAGCGGCAAGCCCGTCTATGTTATAAACGGCAACCACGACGCCTCCCTCAACGAGGGCGACACGAGTTTTGACGATTTCAGGCGCATTTATCACGATTTCGGCTATGACGAGGCGCTCGACACCCTTGAGGGCACCTGCTCCTACACCGCCGACCTCAACTCGAAATACCGCCTTATAGCCCTCGATTCCTGCAGCGAAACAAAATCCACCGAGGACGGAATGACGCTCCGGAAAATTCAATGGGTTCTCGACAGCGCGAAAAAGGCGAAGGCGGACGGCAAATACCCCGTGCTTATGATGCACCACAACATTCTCGACCACCTGCCCGTGCAGAGAGTTTTAAGCCACGATTTTATTATAAGATTCCACTACACCACGGCTGAACTTTTCGCCGACAGCGGCATAAAAATCGTTCTTACGGGTCACGAGCACTGCAACGACGCGACCTCATTCACGAGCGCCGCGGGCAATAAAATATATGATTTCACCACAACCTCGCTCACGATGTATCCCGTCGCTTACAGGGTTTTCAGTTTCAGCGATGAGAGCGTTGACTATGAAACAAGGAATATAGAAAGTATTGACACCGAAGCCCTCACCGCAACCGTTGCGGGCTACCCCGACGAGCTCGTTGAACTGATGAGTGAAAACTTCGGCGAATACGCAAGGCAGTTCTTCAAGGCGGGCATTCAATACAGGCTTTCGCTGAGTCTTACAATGGAAAAAATCGGCATTGACGAGGGCGAGGCGTTTTACAACCTTGTAAACACGGCCGTGGGAGGTCTTACGGATATTCTCGCCGCTCCCCTCTACGGCGATGGCGGGCTGCAGGAACAGGCGAAGAAATACAATGTCGATCTTCCTGACAGCGGATATGAAAACGCGTGGGATCTCGCCACCGAACTTGTGGGGTGGCACTATAAGGGCAGCGAGCATTTTCCGCTTGATTCAACCGAGGTCACGCTGTTATTGAAAATTGTCGATTATATTCTTCTGAAGGTTCTGTCAACCGTCAACGACGAGGTATTTTTAAAGGACTTAAACGCTCTGCTTGAAAATATCGATTTCTCGGACGGACTCTGTCAGAGTGTAACCAAAAACATAACCTCTGTCGCGGGTCCCGTGACTGTCGGGGAATATGTTCTTCTCGGCATAGCGACCCCGATTATTGTCGATTTCACGAACGATGACGATGTTGACGACAACAACGGCTCAATTCCCGGTTACGGCGCGGATTCCGCCCGTTCAAACATAAGCAGCATTTCGGGCAGCTTCCTTTCGGTTATTATGAAAATCGCGTCGTTCTTTACGGATTTCATTAAACTGTTTGTAAAAATATTTGTTTCATAAAAAATGCCCTCTGCGGTCTGAATGCCGCAGAGGGTTTTCTCTTTAAAAATATTCAATTAATTCTTGCGGTGAATCAATTACCGTCTTTGCGCCGAGCGCTTCGAGGAACTCACGCCCCTTGAAGCCCCAGGAAACTCCGATAAAATCAAGCCCCGAGTTTTTCGCTGTCATAAAATCAACATCGGAATCGCCGATATAAACGGACTCTTCCTTTCCGCTTCCGAGTGTTCTGAGCGCGTCAAACACGCTGTCGGGAGCGGGCTTTTTTTCTATGCCCTCCTTCTGACCCACGGCGTAATCCACCGTGCTGCCGAAGAATTCCCTGCAAAGCGGTTTGGTCTGCTCGTCCATCTTGTTGGAAACAACGGCGGTTTTTATTCCCTTTTCTTTGAGAGCGGCAAGAACATCAAGAACACCGTCATAGGCGTGAGTTTTGTTTTTTAAGTTTTTGCCGTAATGCTGTGTAAACTGCTTTGAATAAGCCCCGAAATTATTCATATCCGCGTTTTCGGGCAGACTTCTTTCAACAAGTTTCGCCATACCGTTGCCCACAAAGGTTCTTATTTCGCCTAAGGTTCTCAGAGGGAAGCCGTTTAATGAAAGCATATAGTTTATGCTCGCCGTGAGGTCTTCGAGCGTGTCAAGCAGTGTGCCGTCGAGGTCGAACACGGCTGTTGTATATTTCTTGTTACTCATCTGTTATTTCCGTTTTTCAAATTTGTCGCGCAGGTTGCTCTTTTTGCCCGAGCCGACGGGTGCGCCGCGTTTAACATTCAGATCCTTCTCAAGTTCGGTGAGAAGCTGTTTTTCGTGCTCCGTCAGTGACTTGGGAATTTCAACAACGATTCTTACAAGCTGGTCGCCCTTGCCCCTGCCGTTTACGGATTGAATGCCCTTGCTCTTCATACTGAAGATTTTGCCGGGCTGTGTGCCCGCGGGCAGGTCGAATTTGACATCGCCGTCAAGCGTGGGAATCTGGATTGTGTCGCCGAGAGCCGCCTGTGTGAATGACACTTTAAGGTCATACCATACATTGTAGCCGTCGCGCTCAAAGAACGGATGAGGGCGCACATAAACGGCTACCTTGAGGTCTCCGCTCGGTCCGCCGTTGATGCCCGCGTTGCCCGCTCCCGGTACGGTGAACACCTGACGGTCGTCAATACCCGCGGGAATGTTCACGCTGACCTTCACGGCGTGCCTGATTCTTCCGGTGCCGCGGCATTTCTGGCAGGGATGCTCAATGAACTTGCCTCTGCCGTTGCACTTTGAGCAGGTTTTCGAGGTCTGTATCACTCCGAAGGGCGTGCGCTGCTGAACATTGACCTGACCCCTGCCGTTACAGTCCGGGCAGGTTGACGCGGTTGTGCCGCTCTGCGCTCCCGAGCCGCCGCATTCGGGGCAGGTTTCGATTTTCTGAACCTCAACATCACGCCTGCAGCCCTTTGCCGCCTCCTCAAAGGAGACGGTGACTCTCGCCTGATTGTCCTCACCGCGTCTGGGCGCGTTGGGGTTTGACTGCCTCTGACCGAAGCCGCCGAAACCGCCGCCGAAGAAACTGCCGAACAGGTCGCCGAGGTCAAAGTCAAAGCCCTCGCCGCCGAAACCGCCCGCGCCGAAATTCGGGTCCACGCCCGCGTGACCGTACTGGTCGTATCTCGCGCGCTTCTCCTTGTCGGAGAGCACTTCATACGCCTCGTTCGCCTCTTTGAATTTCTGCTCCGCCTCGGCGTCGCCGGGGTTTAAATCGGGGTGATATTTCTTCGCGGTCTGCCTGTATGCTTTTTTTATTTCATCGTCCGAAGCGCCCTTCTGAACGCCGAGCACTTCGTAGTAATCTCTCTTGTTATCTGCCATTTGCGGCTCCTTTTTATACCCGTATAACCGCTGTTTTACCAGCGGTTATACAACAGTATGATTTTACTTTATCAGCCCTCGGGCGGAACATCGGTGTAGCTCGCGTCCGTATAGCCCTGGTCGGGACCGGGGCCGTAGCCCGCGGCGTTCGGGTCAAAGCCCGCGGCGTTCGGATCGCCCTGAGGCGCGTTTGCTTTATAGAGTTTCTCGGAAATTTCATAGAATTTCTGAGTGAGCTCGTCCTTGCGGCTCTTAATAAGGTTGATATCCTGACCCTTGAGAGCTTCCTTGAGAGCTTCGACTTTTTCGTTTACCGAGGACTTGTCCGCCTCGTCAAACTTGTCGCCGTTTTCGCTCATAAGGCGCTCGCACTGGTAAACCATCTGATCCGCCTCATTGCGGGTGTTCTGCTCGTCAAGACGGGCTTTGTCCTCCTGAGCGAAGCGTTCGGCGTCGGCTACCGCCTTGTCGATATCCTCTTTGCTCATATTGCTTGAAGCGGTGATGGAGATTGACTGCTCCTTGTTTGTGCCGAGATCCTTGGCCGACACGTGAACAATGCCGTTTGCGTCTATATCGAAGGTTACCTCAATCTGCGGAACGCCTCTGCGCGCGGGAAGAATGCCGTCGAGGTGGAACACGCCGAGGGTCTTGTTATCCTTCGCGAATTCTCTTTCGCCCTGAAGAACGTGAACCTCAACCGAGGGCTGGTTGTCCGCCGCTGTTGAGAATATCTGGCTCTTCTTTACGGGGATGGTGGTGTTGCGCTCAATAATCTTTGTGCTCACGCCGCCGAGAGTCTCAATGCCGAGTGAAAGCGGAGTGACATCGAGAAGCAGAAGACCCTGAACCTCGCCGCCGAGAACGCCCGCCTGAAGGGCTGCGCCGACCGCTACACACTCATCGGGGTTGATGCCCTTGAAGGGTTCGGAACCCGTGAACTTCTTGACCGCTTCCTGAACGGCGGGGATTCTTGAGGAACCGCCGACCATAAGCACTTTGTTTATCTGTGAAACCGAGAGACCGGAGTCTGACATCGCCTGGCGTACGGGGCCCATTGTCGCCTCAACAAGGTCGGCTGTAAGTTCGTTGAACTTTGCCCTTGTAAGAGTCATTTCAAGGTGCTTGGGGCCGTTCGCGTCCGCTGTGATGAAGGGAAGGTTGATGTTGGCGCTTGTTACGCCCGAGAGCTCAATCTTCGCTTTCTCCGCCTCTTCCTTGAGTCTCTGCATAGCCATTTTGTCTCCGCGCAGGTCAATGCCCTGCTCCGCCTTGAAGGAGTCGGCCATCCAGTTGATTATTCTCTGGTCGAAGTCGTCGCCGCCGAGACGGTTGTTGCCGGCTGTGGCGAGAACCTCCTGAACGCCGTCGCCCATTTCGATAATCGAAACATCGAAGGTGCCGCCGCCGAGGTCGTAAACCATAATCTTCTGGTCGTTTTCCTTGTCGATGCCGTAGGCGAGAGCCGCGGCTGTGGGCTCGTTGATGATTCTCTTTACATCGAGACCCGCGATTTTGCCCGCGTCCTTGGTCGCCTGGCGCTGCGAGTCGGTGAAGTAGGCGGGAACGGTGATGACCGCTTCGGTGACCTTTTCGCCGAGATACGCTTCCGCGTCGGTTTTGAGTTTCTGAAGAATCATCGCGGAGATTTCCTGCGGGGTGTATTTTTTGTCGTCGATTGTGACTTTGTAATCGGAGCCCATCTGCCTTTTGATGGACGAAACCGTTCTGTCGGGGTTGGTGATTGCCTGGCGCTTCGCGACCTGACCCACCATTCTTTCGCCTGTTTTGCCGAACGCAACAACGGAAGGTGTTGTTCTGGCGCCCTCGGCGTTCGCGATAACTACGGGCTCGCCGCCCTCAATAACCGCCACACATGAGTTTGTGGTTCCCAAATCGATGCCTATAACTTTTGACATAATATATTCCTCCTGATCTGTAAAAGATTTTATTTACTTATTTAATTTGCGACCTGTACGGTTGCGAATCTTATTACCGTGCTGCCGATTTTGTAGCCCTTCTGGAAAACCTGAGCCACCGTGTTTTCGCCGAACTCATCGCTTTCGATGTGCATAACGGCGTTGTGCATATTCGGGTCAAACGGGTCGCCCGGTTCGCCGAATGTTTCCACTCCGGTTTTTTCGAGGATTTCGAGAAACTGCGAGTAAATCATTTCAACGCCCTTTTTGTAATCCTCAAACGAGGCGTTGTCATTGCCCGCCGCGCGCTCGAAATTGTCAAGCACGGGAATGATGTTTTTGATTACCTCCGCCCGCGAGGTTGTATAGACATCCTCTTTTTCCTTCTGTGAGCGTTTGCGGAAATTGTCGTATTCCGCGCGGAGTCTTAAATAGAGATCCTTCTGCTCGTCGAGCTGCTTACTGATTTCCTGCAGTTTCGGGTCTTCGTTTTCTTTTTTGCCTTTTGCTTTTTTGTCGGCTTTTTTCGCCTGTTTTTCTTCAGCCTGAACTTCGGTTTTTTCTTCGGCTGCCGCTTCGTTTTCTTCGGGATTTATCTTTTCTTCACTCATCTTTTATCCTTTCTATTCCTCAAGCGCCTGTTCAATCAGCCGCCCCACAAGGTCCGTCAGGAAACGGACGGAGGGAATAATCGTTTCGTAGTCAATGCGCATGGGTCCTATAAGCCCTATGGAGCCGGCGTCCTGCCCCCTGACATTGTACTTCGCGAGTATAACGCTCGAGTTTTCGAGCTGGCGGTAGATGTTTTCCTCGCCGATTGTGATTGAAACATCCTTTTTGGAATTGGTGATTATTCTGTTGAGCGGCTCCTCCTTGCTCAGGAAGTTCATAAGTTCGAGCGCCCTGTCGCCGTATTCGCCGCTGGTTAAAAGATTTGACCTGCCCTCAATCATAATCTGGGTCTGCGCCGTGCTCTGCGCGAGATCGCTTACAGACGCGAGCATCGGGAACAGCACAAGGGCGTCCGAGCCGAGGGAAGCGGCTATGGTCTGCATTGAGGCAACGCTTATCTCACTCGCCTGCTTGCCCACAATCGCCGATTCGGTGATGTTGTAAAATGTTTCGCATACCTTTGTGTCAAGCGGAACATCGAGACGGCAGAGTCGGCTTTTTAGTATTCCGTTTGAGGTCAGCAGCACAAGCATTGCCGTGCGCGCCCCGATGGGAACAAGCTCAATTCTGCGGATTACCGTGCACTCTCCGCCGGGCGTGGTTGAAAGCGCCGCGCAGTGGGTAAGTTCCGCCAGAACGCTTCTCGCGTGCTCAATGAGCATTTCGGGGTCCCCCGCCGCGGAAGCGATTCCCGCTTCAATCATACGGCGGCTGACATCGTCAACGCCGCGGGCTTTCATAAGGTGGTCAACATAGTAGCGGTAGCCCTTGTCGGAGGGTATTCTGCCCGCCGAGGTGTGCGGCTGAACGAGATAGCCCTGAGAAGATAAATCGCTCATTTCGTTTCGCACGGTGGCGGATGACACCTGCATACCCGTTTTGCTTATCAGTTCCTTCGAACCGATCGGCTCGCCTGTTTTGATGTAATGTTCAACAACGGCTGCGAGTATGAGTTTTTTGCGTTCGCTTAAATCGGTCACAGGCTCACCTTCTTTCATTTAAAATGTTGTGATCGGTCAAGTGCTAATTTTAGCACTCATAGAGGGCGAGTGCTAATTTCATCTATTAATATACTCCCGCTTTGCGGGTTTGTCAATAGTTTTATTTGTAAATTGTTTATGAATTCGGAGATTTTTTTACACCCTCAAAACGCTTGACCTTGCCCCTGTTTTTTGTTATTATTATTTTATATTTATTTTATACCGAATTTATAGTTCCGGAGGGATTATATGGGCAGAGTCGGGAACAAGGTAAAAGACATTCTCGGTATCGAGGGCAACACCAAAGAGGTATTGCGCCCGATGCTCAACTACAACTGCGCCAGCATTACGCTGGGCGGAGCGGGCTACCCTCTTGGCCAGTTCCATCAGCAGTTCCTCGCCTATGTTGAGGGGATGAAGACGGGCAAAGCAGGTCAGATTACTCTCATAGCCGGTCTGTGGGACGCTGTGAGCGACCCGGTTATGGGAATGCTCACAGACAGAACAAGGTCAAAGTACGGCAGACACAGACCTTATTTCATCATCGCCGCCATACCGTTCGCGATTTCCTACCTCTTCAAATGGACATCGTTCGGCATTTCCTCGCACGGCAATATGACCGCCACCTGGCTGTGGTATCTCTTTTCCGCGCTTATGTACTGCACATTTATGACGATGCTCAGTATCCCACACACCGCAATGCTGCCCACCGTGGCGCCGAACTATTTTGAAAGAACGCAGTATAAAATAGTTGAATACGCCTTCAACTCCGTCGGTCAGGTAACGTCCTATGTTTTCACGGCTCTCGTTCTCAGCGGCTTCAGCGTAAAAACGGCGCTCACCGACCTTCCGACTCCGGGCGCGGGCGACAAGGGCAAATATATGCTTGTGGGTCTTGTGCTTATGGTGTGGTTCTCCTGGTCGCCCATACTCTGCTTTTTCAAAACGAAGGAGCCCTCGTCCGAAAACCAGGTAAATGAGAAAATCGATTTCAGATATCTTTTCAGCGAGTATAAGCTCGTTTTCTCGAGCAGGGCTTTCAGGCAGTATTTCATCATCTCACTGTTTTACTCAATGAGCCGCTATTTCTGCAGCTACGCCGACCAGTACTTTATGGTAAGCGTCACGGACACCTACAATATATTTATTTCAATGAATATTATTTCGGGCATTGCCGAGTTCAGCGGCTCGCCGATAAACTATCTTATTACAAGATACAAGGGCAAGACCGCCTGCGGCAAGGTGCTCGGCCCGCTTATGGTCGCGGGTATAGCGATGAACTCATTCCTGACCTACGGCACGCCGAGAGTAATCAAATACGCCGTAATAATCGTGTCCTCAATACTCTATAACATCGGCTTCTCGGGACCCGGCTTTGTAGCCGAAAACATACAGCCCGACATAACCGACGTTGACGAGCTTATAACCGGGCGGCGCAGAGAGGGCGTTATAGCCACATTCAAAACCTTTTTCAGCAAAACAATCAGCAGTTTTATGGGCTGGGCTGTCGGGCAGTCGCTTGAATCGATTTTCAAATATGACCCGAATGTCAAAAGCCCGCTCAAACAGGCGCCGCTCACAACTCTCGGTCTGCGCCTCAATTACGCTGTTATTCCCTCCATACTCGCTCTGTTCTGCGTAATCTCGATTTACCGCTACAAGATGACCAAATTCGACCACGAGGAGATAAAGCGCATTATAGCGGAGAAGAAGGAGACGGGCACCTGCGAAATATCCGACAACGAGATAAAACGAATTGAATATATCACGGGCAGAAAATGGGAGGAAATGTGGATAGGCAGACCGGATGAAACCCGCTCCCTCGATATAATGTCATAAAGGAGAAAGACCTTGGCAGTTTCAAAAGATAAAATAAGGAATTTTTCAATAATAGCGCACATAGACCACGGCAAGTCCACTCTCGCGGACAGGCTGCTTGAATTAACCAAATCCGTTGCCCTGCGCGATATGACGGAGCAGATTCTCGACGATATGGACCTCGAGCGCGAAAGAGGAATCACAATAAAGGCGCACGCGGTAAAACTCGACTACACCGCCGAAGACGGCGAGATCTATGAGTTAAATTTAATCGACACTCCCGGCCACGTGGACTTCAACTATGAGGTCTCGCGCTCGCTTGCCGCCTGCGAGGGCGCCGTACTTGTTGTTGACTCAACCCAGGGCATTGAGGCGCAGACTCTCGCGAACACCTATCTCGCGCTCGACCACGACCTTGAAATTGTGCCCGTAATAAACAAAATCGACCTGCCCTCCGCCATGCCCGATGAAGTTGCAAAGGAGGTTGAGGATGTAATTGGTCTCGACTGCTCCGACGCCCCGCGTGTTTCGGCGAAAACGGGGCTCAATGTTGAGCAGGTTCTTGAAAAAATAGTTACAGCCATCCCCGCTCCGAAGGGCGATGACTCACTGCCGCTTCGCGCGCTTATATTCGACTCCGTCTATGACAGCTACAGGGGCGTAATTGTTTATGTGCGCGTGATGGACGGCAAAATAAAAGCCGGCGACACAATGCTTATGATGCAGACGGGCGCCCGGTTCACCGTTGTTGAGGTGGGCTATATGCGCGCGCAGTCAATGGAACCCGCGAGCGAACTTTGCGCGGGCGAGGTCGGCTACATAACCGCTTCAATCAAGACCGTGCGCGACGCCAATGTGGGCGACACGGTAACTCTCGCCACTAATCCCGCTCCCGAGCCGCTTCCCGGCTACAGGAAGGTTCTGCCGATGGTTTTCTGCGGCGTTTATCCCGCCGACGGCAACGACTATGAGGCGTTGCGCGACGCTCTCGAAAAACTCAGGTTAAACGACGCCGCCCTCTCATTCGACCCCGAAACATCGGGCGTGCTCGGTTTCGGCTTCCGCTGCGGATTCCTCGGGCTTCTGCACCTTGAAATCATTCAGGAGCGCCTTGAGAGGGAATATGATTTAGACCTTGTAACAACAATACCGAGCGTTATTTACAAGATTCATATGACGGACGGCACCGTTGTTGAAATAGACAATCCCACGCATTACCCGAACCCCGCGAACATCGACTACTGCGAGGAGCCGTTCACAAACGCCCACATCTACTCCCCTTCGGAATATGTGGGTACGATTATGGATCTCTGCCAGTCAAGGCGCGGCGTGTTCAAAGGAATGGACTACATCACGAAGGACAGGGTGGACATATTCTACGAGCTTCCTTTAAACGAAATAATCTACGATTTCTTTGACTCGCTCAAATCGCGTACAAGGGGCTACGCCTCTTTTGACTATGAGATATGCGACTACCGCCGCTCGAACCTCGTAAAACTCGATGTGCTTCTGAACGGCGACATAATAGACGCGCTCTCGTTTATAATCCACTCGGATATGGCTTACGCGAAGGCGCGTAAAATTGCCGAAAAATTAAAGGATAACATTCCGAGGCAGATGTTTGAAATACCCGTTCAGGTGGCTATAGGCGGCAAGGTGATAGCGCGCGAAACAATAAAGGCAATGCGCAAGGACGTGCTGGCGAAATGCTACGGCGGCGACATTACAAGAAAGAAAAAACTGCTTGAAAAGCAGAAGGAAGGCAAAAAGAGAATGCGCTCCTTCGGAAGCGTCGAAGTTCCGCAGGAGGCGTTTATGGCTGTTCTCAAACTTGACGACAACTGATTGTAAAAGGGGTGAGGCGCTTGGCAAAAGGACTCTATATACATATTCCTTTCTGCGGGAGCAAATGCCCCTACTGTGATTTTTTCTCAATCAGACCCACGGACGAACTGATTGAGAAATACACTCTCTCGGTCTGTAAAGCGCTTAAAAATGTTCCGTACGAATTTGACACGGTCTATTTCGGCGGCGGAACCCCGTCACAGCTCGGCGCTGACAATATATGCAGAATTCTGGAGGAAGCCCGTGTTGAGGCAAAAGCGGAGATAACCGTTGAGTGCAACCCGTCGGACTGCTGTGAGGAAAACTCATTTGATTTTTCCGCTCTTTCAAAAAGCGGTGTCAACAGAATCTCGCTGGGTCTTCAGTCGGGCATTGATACCGAACGCAAAGCCCTCGGGAGACGCGCGGGCGTAAAGGAAGCAGAGGCGGCAATTAACCGCGCAAAAAAAGCGGGAATTGACAACATCACTCTCGATCTTATGCTCGGCGTACCCGGTCAGACCGCGGACACGCTCAAAGAATCGGTGAACTTCTGCGTTTCATCCGGAGCGAAGCACATAAGCGCCTATATTCTGAAAACCGAGGAAGGCACTTATTATTATAAAAACAGGGATAAACTGAATCTGCCCGATGAGGACGCCTGCGCTGACCTCTATCTCGAATGCTGTGAGCTTATTGAGAGAAGCGGAATGAGGCAGTATGAGATTTCAAATTTCGCTTATCCCGGTTTTGAGAGCAGACACAATTTAAAATACTGGCACTGCGAGGAATACCTCGGCATAGGCCCCGCGGCGCATTCCTTCATTGACGGCAAAAGGTTTTATTACCCGCGCGATATTGATTCGTTTATGAACGGCTGCGCGCCCGTAAACGACGGCGACGGCGGAGATTTTGAGGAATACGCCATGCTCGCCCTGCGCCTGACAGAGGGCCTGTCGGACAAGAAGACAAGGGAGCGTTACGGTTTCGGTATTCCGAAAAAAATATTTGACAGGGCGGAAAAACTCACGGATATCGGTCTTCTCAATATCGACTCAGGCAGAATATATCTTACAAAAAAAGGCTTCCTTGTTTCGAACAGCGTTATCACGGAATTATTGACTTAATAACGGGGTGATTATTACGCAAGAATATGATGTTCTTATTATCGGCGCGGGCACATCCGGGGCGCACCTCGCGAAAGCGGTCGCCTCAAAGGGGTGGAGCGTGCTGGTGATTGAAAAACTGCCGAGGGAAAAAACCGGCACAAAATACGACATCTTCCACATTGAGGAAAGGGAGTTTGAGCGCCTGGGCATCCCCCGCCCGCAAAAGGGCGAACCCGGGTGGGCTTTTGAGTTTGAGAAAAACTACAACGCCGACCCCCGTACGCTTTACCCCAAACTCCAGACAAACCCGATTGTCGGCTTACATATGCACGAATACACTCTGCTTCTCTGCGACCTTGCCGAAAAGGCGGGCGCTGAAATAATGTTTGAAACGGCGTTTGAGGCGTTCACTTCTGACAGCTACGGCAAAATAAGCGGTGTAACCGCCGTTAAGAACGGCGAGACGCTCTCAATAAAAGCGAAAATTGTTGTTGACTGCTCGGGCATAGGCGCGGCGGCGAGGACCTCCCTGCCCGACACCTGCGTTATTGACAACAAACCGCTCGGGGATGACGATATGTTCTATGTCATTCTCCGCTATGTAAAAATCAAAAACGCGAAGGATTATCTTGACGGCTCAACCTTCTGGGCATATTACAAAAGCTGGATTGCCCCCTGCGCGGACCCCGAAGGCGCGATTATCGGAATAGGCGCCTGCCACTCGTACGAATACGCCGAAAAGATATATGAGGAGATGGAAAAGACCGTTCCCCTGCCCGAGTATGAGCTTGTTAAAATCGAAAAGGGCAGAACGCCCTACACCAAAAGCCCGTATTCGCTTGTAACCGACAATTTCATTGTTTCGGGTGACGCGGGCTGTCTTACAAAATCGGTAAACGGCGAGGGCGTTACATCCTCAATTTATATGCTCAATATCGCCGCCGACTGCATCGACAGGGCTTTCAAAATAGGCGACACATCGAAGGATACGCTCTGGAAAATCAACACGGAATATAACCGCACTCAGGGGGCGGAGTTCGCCTTCCTGCGCGCGCTTCTTGTGGGAGTTGTAAACGCCGCTGATTTCAATGAATTTGAATATGTGTTCAAAGAGAACATCATAAACGACGAACTTCTGAACGCTCTGAACGGTTCCGCCGTGCCTGCAAAGGTTCTTATCAAAGCGGCCGCGAATTTCGTTAAAGGAATAGCGACAAAGAGCATCCGTCTCTCAACGGTCAAGGCGGCAGCCGGCGCTTTTAAGAACGCTGTCGACATTTCATCGCACTATAAGAAATTCCCCGATTCGCCGGAAGATTTCAACGAATGGCGCAAAACTGCCGATAATATTTATTCAAAAATCGGTAAAATACAATAAATTTTATTGTTAAATCATAGTTTTCCACAATTATTTTTTACGAGGTGACAAAATGGCTGCAATTATCAATGGAGAAAGCATTAAGAATCTGCCTTGGCAGGACAAGCCCGAGGGATATAAATATCCCGTGTGGAGATACACACAAAATCCCGTTATCACGCGCGATAATCTGTTTATGGCAAACAGCATTTTCAATTCGGCTGTTGTGCCCTACAAGGGCGGCTTTGCCGGAGTTTTCAGGGTTGACACCCGCACGAGGGACCAGGTTATTGTAACCGGCTTCAGCGATGACGGCATCAACTGGAACTTGAGCGAAAAGGTCATTTTTGAGGGCTATGACCCGAGAATCTGCAAAATTGAGGATAAATACTATCTCTCCTGGGTAAAACTCACGCCCAAGGGCACGGTTATAGGCGTTGCCGAAACGGCGGATTTTGAAACCTGGGCAGAGCATGAAGAGGCGTGCTATCCCGTTGCGAGAAACGGCGTGCTTTTCCCCCGCAAAATCGATAACGAGTATAAAATGCTCATAAGACCGTGCGACAGAGGCCACACCCCCTACGGCGACATTTTCATTCAGAGCAGCCCCGATCTTACATTCTGGGGAAAATACCGCTTTGTTATGAGCCCGGTCAAGAACTGGGAAATGACCAAAATCGGCGCGGGCCCCACACCGATTGAGACGGACGAGGGCTGGCTTGTTTATTACCACGGCGTGCTCACATCCTGCAACGGCTTTACATATTCCATGGGCGCGGCTATACTTGACAGAGACGACCCGTCAAAGGTTCTCCACAGGGCGGACAGTTACCTCCTTGCCCCTCACGAGCTGTATGAAACCGTGGGCGATGTTCCGAATGTTGTGTTCCCCTGCGCCGCTCTTGTTGACGCGGACACAGGCAGAGTCGCAATCTATTACGGCGCCGCCGACACCTCGGTAGGTCTCGCGTTTACCACAATCGATGAGACAATAAAATATATCAAGGATAACGATTTGATAGGATAAAAAAGAGCCACCCGACGGGTGGCTTTTTCTTTTACAGTTTCGTGTAATATAAACTCAGAATCATCTCGAACAGCGCCGTGCGGTCAACGTGATATTCCGCGAGCACCTCACCCTGCACATATTCGCCGGGCACGGTAAGATAATCGCTGATTCCGACATCCTTGCTTATTGCGGTTGACGCGAGGTATGTGACCTTGTCGAGCGAAATATCGGTTACCGTGTAATTCATCGCCTGATTATAAAGCTTTGTTACAAGGGTGAAATTCTTTTTTATCTGCGAGAGCGCCTTGTCAATAAAGCACTCCATATACTGCTTCTGGCGGGCGCGTCTTGACGAATCGGAATCAAGTTTGCTCATATCCCTGTCGCGCACATAGGCGTCCGCGTCCTCACCCATCAGGGTTACGGTTTCGCCCTCGGTGAATCTGCCGTAGGTTTCGAGGCAGGTGAGAGTCACACCGCCAACGGCGTCGTTGAGGGCGGGAATGCCGTCCAGATCCATGGCGAGGTAATAATCGACAGGCACGCCGAGCATAAGGCGGTTGATGCTTCTTATTGTGTTCTCGCAGCTTGACTGCCTGCCGTCGCCGTAGGCGTAGGATAAGCATATCTGCCCCTCTTTTATATCGAGGAAGCCGCCCGAGGTGTCGTAGGTGTTTATTTCGGCCATTGTGTCTCTGGGTATGACGGCTACCTTGATATTGCCCGTTGATGTGTCGTAGAGCGCCAGCGCTATGGTGTCCGCCTGGCCGCCTGTGCCCACAACGCCGTAGTCAAGCCCCAGGTTTTCCTTATCCACGCCGAGCAGGGCAACGGAGACGATGTTTTCGTTGAACTCGTATCTTTCGCCCTTGTATTCGACGATTCTGCCGTTGTCATAAACAACGGGCGCGGTGTCGTCGTCAACGCCTATTGAGTCGGTGTTGAGGTTGAGCGCTTCGTTCGGGTGAATGTTTCTGCGGCTTCTGAGCATAAGGAAACAGAAAAGCAGAATAAGCAGAACAAACAGGCAGAGCAGAACGGCGAGCACGATTTTTGCGGCGCTTCGCTTTTTCTTTCTGCCCTTTTCAGGGTTCTTTTTATCCCGCTCAATCATCTGTTTGCGGATTGATTTGGGGTATTCGGTATATTTAAACCGTGAGAACATCTTTAATCAACACTCCGTTTACAAGGTATCGGACATTTGAATTGCTTCGCGCCTCGGCGCAGGTTGAGAGCACAACCACCTCGCTCCACTCATTGAGCGTAACGCCCTCGCGCACGTTTTTCTCCATTGCATCGGGGTTTAAAAGCGACTGCTGAAAACTCTGCAGAACCCCGGGGGCTGAAAAGTCGTATGAATTGAGAATGTGGCGGTCATCGTATGTGTGCGCCGAAAAAACGCGGTAAACGAGGATGTGACCGGGAATGAAAATATAGAAAAGCTCATTTTTGTCAAAGAAATTCTTATCCTGAAATTTGAGCAGTTCGCTGAACATATCGCCTTTATATGTGTTGTGCCCGTAAACCACGGTTATGGGGTCTGTAAACTCCCTGGCGTTCGCGGACTGGGTGAATATGCTGCCCGTTTCGCTTTTGTTGCGTTTCCAGTCGCGGTCAAGATAGTAATTGTCGTCAATCCCGCTCTGAACTATGGGATATTCAATATTTGTACCCGGTATTTTTATGAAGGCGTAAACCTCATCATTGACGGAGGTGTACTTCCTGAAATTCACGCCGTCTGTGTACTCCTGCGTTGAGTCGTCGGAATCGGCGGAGGGCAGTGAAACCGCGGTTGTCTGCGCGGAGGTCGCCGCTGATGTGTTCTCCCCCTGCTCCGCTTTACCGCAGGAGCAAAGAGCGAACAACGTTAAAACAAGCAGTATTGAAATAAGTCTTTTTCTGAGCTTCATAACACATACCGAAAAAAGAGCCCTTTGCAGGCTCTTTATCTTTCTGTCAGTTTTGTTTTGAGAGTTTTTTGCGGGCAAAAAGCGCAACCGACGCCACTAAGCAGAGAATAATCACGGATGTGATTACCGCGCCGAAATTGAGCGGAGCGGAGGTTCTGGGAGATGTGGGCGATCTGTCGGATGTGACATTGCCGTTGTTGCCCTGGCTGCCGCCTGCGTCCCTTGTGGGGCGGGCGATGTTGCCGCCTGCGGGGCTGTTGTAGCCGGGGGAATTGTAGCTTTCACCACCTGCGTTTCCGGGTGCCTGAGCGCCGGGCTTGACAATGACGCCCGCGCCGAAACCGATATCGGAGGACTCGGTTGTGGTTACTGTTGTGTATGTGGGCGCCTCCGGGCTGGGTGCCGCGAAGCACACAGTTGAGAACACCGAGAAAATCACGAGAGCCGCGCATAAGAATAATAATGCTTTTTTCATTTTACTGCCTCCATAGTATTTAACCTTATGTATTATATCACAGTATATTATCAATTACAAGTGTTATTTGACAATTCCGTATTGTTCAAAAAGATTTTTCCTGCGCTTTGCCTGATATAGCGTATTGCCCGCGCTCCGGCGCGAAAACACATAGGCGAAAAGTCTCGCGATATATGCCGCGGGCAGCAGAACGGGATGCTTTTTCGCGAAGGGATATTTTTTCATAATTTTTTCCTTCGGCGGGAAAAGAGCTGAGGAGCGCTTTTTCTCAATTCCGAGCGAAGAAGCGTATTCATTGAAGGTGATAATGCCCGAATGAATACTGTCGAGGTCGTTCGGGCCGTAAACTCCGCCGTTCAATATATCCTCGAGTATTCCCTCGCAGTCAATGTCTTTTTGGAAACCGGGCGATGTGACAATATCCGTGTTAAAGTCGAAATACCGTGATCCGATAACGAGCACGGCGCTTAAAAAGCCCGTGAGATTGAGCTCTTTGCAGGAGTCAAACACAAACTGCCAGTCGATTCTGCCCGCCTTCGCGAAAAGGGAGATGTCGGCAATCTGCCTTATGCCCACGCCGGAAATGAGAAAATGCTTGAACGCGTGCAGAACAAGATAGAGAAAGTGTATATCGGCGCGGGGGCAGAATATTTCCGTCCGCTCCACGCGCAAGCTCGCGGGGCGCTCAAAAAGGTTGCCGAGCGCTGAATTGAAGCGCGAGTACACTCCCCCGTCCTCAGGGAAAAGAGTGCGGTGAAGTTCAATCATACAGCCGCTTTGCTTGTGAAGAAAGCCCGTTTCGTATGAGCCGTCGGAATCGTTATATATTTCAAAGCCGAGGTCAAGAAGAACCGCCTTGCATTTTTCAAAATCATCTTTTTGCGCGACGAGGTCCTCATCGGAAGAAATGCGCAGGTCAAACTCGGGGTAAAGCGAGCGGCAGATTATGCCCTTTACGCAGAGGGGTTCAGCGCCCGCGGCAATCATCCCGCGGTACGCGCGAAGGAACATTTCCGTTTTACGGGTCTGGTAAACGACCTGCGAGAGCGCCTCGTTCCGGATGCGCTCTTTTTTTTCTTCGGATAAATCCGAACTGCCGCCGAGCAGGGCTTTGCAGGTCATGGCGGATATTTTGTGCTCATAAGATTTTTTGAGAAAAGCGCCGACATTTTCCGAATCTATTTTTTCGTCAAACTCCCTGCCGCCGAGATAATCCGAAAAGGCGCCGAGCACAAGGGCGTTCGCCTGAGCAGGGGATATCCCGCTTTGAGGCGCGGATTTTTCCGCCTTGCGTCTGAGAATTACATGCAGTATGAACACCACTGCAAAGGCGCCGAGGGTATCGGCGAGCACATCGGAAAATTCATAAGCCCTGCCGGGCACGAAATACTGATGAATCTCGTCCGAGAAGGCGTAGAGCGCGCAGAACGCGGTTGCGATAACGCTCCTTTTGAGCGGAGGAAAAGCGAAGGTTGAGAAAAAGAAGAACACGGGCACGGCGAGGGCTCCGAACTCAACCATGTGAGCGCCCTCACGGATTAGACCGTTTAAAATTTTCGCGGAGTCAAAATCCCTGTTGAAGAGCAGGGAAATAAAGCCCGTGCTAGTCTCGTCGGAGGCATCCCCCGCCTGGGCGGAGAGATAAAATACCGCGAGCATAAGAGCGAGCGAAACCGCCCCCGACAAAACACGTATTATTCTGTTTTGCTTTGCTGTTTTTTTCATTTCGGGTTTCGTTTTCCTCGCAGATAACTGTAATTAATAATACTCATCATTTTCCCATTTAGCAGGATTTTCTTCTATATAAATCCAAACATTATCAAAGTCCGCTTCATTTTTAATTATATGGTCATAGAAGCCCTGTTGCCAGACACAGTAACCGGGTGAAATATTATGTATTTCGCGTGTAACGCCTGCTTTATATGAGCCGATTATATCAGACAGTGTAGGGCACGGATTCTTCCGTGCCGTTTTTTCGTCGGTGACGGTTTCCGGATTGCAACCGACTGAAATAACCGCGTGAATATGATTAGGCATTATAATATATTTTATAACATTTATTTCATTATAAAAACTGTTCAGTTTTTTCAGGTGGTTTTCGGCAATATGACCGAAAAGTGAAAGATTGTCTGCCATTCCGAAAATCTGTTTTCTGTTTTTCGTGCAAATTGTAACAAAGTAAAAATTTTCAGATGAATAGTCATAATCTTTAAGACGCAAACGTTTTCTCTTTGGTAAATCCTTCATAATCAGCACCTATTAAGAGCACAGCTTTTTTCGGCACGGAATAATCCGTGCCCTACGAGCGTACTTTTTAAGATTGCTTCTGTAATAAAAAGCATGTTTAATCGCAACGTTTTAATGCGTTTCTATTCATCTTTTTTCTTTAGAATACCGCAAATAACAAACGACAATGTGCCTATGGCTGCCCCGAGTGTGTTGCAGATTATGTCGTCCGTCTCCGCCCTGCCGATACCGAAAGCGAACTGAACCGCCTCGATTACAAACGAAAGGCAAACGGCAAAGATTATTGTTGTTAACACGGTTTTCCGCGTCTGTGACGCGGGCTCAAAGCCGTTTCTGAGCAGCGCGAACGGTAATGTTACACCCGCCGGCACAAACAGAAAAACATTCATAAGCATTTCGCGGTACATCTCCTTTTGCGCTTTCGCCTCAATGAAGGAGTGAAAAGGCATAAGGAATATTTCGCGCGTGTGCGAGGGCGAGCGTATGAGCGTTGCGTAAACTATTCCCGCGAGCGATACGGCGGCGAGAACGGCGTTCACCGTTCTCACGGCACGGGGATTTATTCCCGAAAGCAGGCGCATTGCCCCCGCCCACAGCGGAACGCTCACGGCAATCACGGCAATCACAGCCGTGAGGTCAAGACGGTAGATGTAGTAGAACATAAGATTATCTTATTTTGGTTAATGAATCTATAGCGGAAGCTTTAATTATTTCCAATCCTTCCAGAAGAACATCATCTTCGATTGTCAAAGCCGGCATAATTTTAAGAACGGTATCATGCCTGCCGGCACGTTCAATAATCAATCTCTTTTTAAAACAATCAGAAGCAATTATATGTGTTAATTCTCCTGTTGCGTCAATTTTTGAGAAATCAACTCCCCAAATCATTCCTATGCCGCGAAAACTTATTTCCGAATTAAGAGGTAATAATTCTTTTTCTAAAAAGTCGCTTATTATAACAGCTTTTCTTTCAACTTCATTTTTTAAATTGTTTTTTTCTCTGAATTCCAAAGCAGCTTTTGCAGACACAAAGGCAATCTGATTGCCTCTGAATGTTCCGTTATGCTCAGCAGGTTCCCAAATATCATATTTACTCTTTATAAGCAGAATCGACATCGGGAATCCGTAGCCGCTTATTGATTTTGAAGAAGAAATCAAATCGGGATGAATTCCCGCTCTTTCAAAAGAGTAGAAATCTCCTGTTCGTCCGCACCCGACCTGGATTTCATCACAAATAGTCAGGATTCCGTACTTTTCGCAAATATGTTCAAGTCTTTTCAGCCATTCAATGTCAGCAACATTTATGCCGCCCTCGGCCTGCACCGTCTCAAAAATAACCGCCGCAGGTATATCAACGCCGGAATGATCATCATTCAGGATATTTTCCATATAATCAAGGGTATCAAACTCAAATCCGCTTCCTGCACAATACGGCATAAATACAACATTATCAAGCGGAACGCCCGCACTGTTCCTTATTTCAACGCCACTGGTTACGGACATACTTCCTAAGCTCATTCCGTGAAAAGAGCCGGTAAAGGCAAAAACTGTTGTTCTGCCTGTTATTTTACGCGCAAGTTTGAGCGCCGCCTCATTTGCGTTTGTTCCCGTGGGTCCGCAGAATTGAACTTTGTAATCACCGAGTTTTGATAAAACGCTTTGATGGAATTTTTCAAGAAAACTCTCTTTTGCGGCAGTAAACATATCAAGAGCGTGAATTATACCGTCGTCTGACAGATAATCAATAACTTTATCCTTAATATAATCATTATTATGCCCATAATTCAATGCGCCGGCTCCGTCAAAAAAATCAATATATTTATCTCCGGAGTCGGAAAAAATAAACGAACCTTTTGCCTTATCAAAAACACAGGGAAACGACCTGCAATATGATTTCACTTGCGACTCATACAACTCACTGTAATTCATAATCAAACCTCTTTATCTCATCTTTTCGGGTAGTTTTAAATAATCACCTATTATCCTGTTATATTTATCCGGAACATATAAGTGTCTCCCACCGCCATCAAAAAATGTCAGTTCAGTAAAATAAAAATAGCCCTCAGCTACTATATAGTCCACCCTGACATGTGGAAATCCGGCAGAAAGAGTCCTGCTGAATTCTTTCATAATTTGAAACGAACTGCTTTGAATTATTGAGGGCTTTCGCTGCATACCTTCTTCACCAAATGGTAGTTCTTTCCAGTTCATATCATAATTGTTTTCTTTAAGACCGGTATCACTGAATCTATCAGAACAAATCTGAACATATTTTGGTATCCCGTCAAAGCAGAAAAACTTGTAATCGGGCAAATCGCCGCTTTTTTCATCAATAAGATATTTCTCGATAATAATTCTCGGTTTAACATTTTTATATGGCCATTCGCGGCTGAGGTAAAACTGATTGCGGGCAAGCCCCGCTTCGATTTTCTTTTTCGCGGCATCGTAATCGAAGGTGCTTTTATCCTTACAGATTACCACACTGCCCGAGTCGTGAGTGCATTTTATAACGAACGCATCCGGCAGAGCGTCAAAATCGATTTCGTTCCAGTTGTCATACACACCGTAAAGAGGAACAAGGTATTCCTCCCCGATTTTTTCCCTTACATAGTCGCGCACCTCATATTTGTCAACGAGTTTTGTGAATTCGGGATTGCGGTAGTAATACTTCATCCACTGAAGTTTTTCCTGAAAGGTTACGGGATGGCGCAGATTGAGTTTTCTGCCCGTGTGTATTTTATAATCCCATTTCTGGAACGCCTTATCCGGGAAAGGAATCCTGCCGTGAGCAGCCGCCCTGTAAATTTTCACCTTTATCCTTTCGGGAATCCGCACGATTTTAAGTATTAAGTTTTTAACCGGACGAGGGATAAATTTACCTGTTTTCACGGTTTGTCTTCCTCTTCTTTTTCCATCATATAAACAATTTTCGAGTCTATATCATTGTTGAATTTTATTCTTTCTTCTTCGGTCATATCTGCCCGGTAAGTATTCCAATAAACATTTTCCGGGTGTTCCTCAATGGCTTTTTTGTGCTTAAGGATATACTCGTCGCAAGTGCATATCACTTTTGCGGGATTGCCCACGGCAACCGAATTGTCGGGTATGTTTTTTGCAACAACACTCCCCGCGCCGATAACGACATTATTCCCTATGTGTACATTAGGTAAAATAATGGATTTCAAACCTATAAACACATTATCGCCGACAACAATACGCCCGATTTTATTACAGTCATTGCCGATAAACTTTTTAAGACTTGCGTCGTGCGTTAAAAAATGAGTGTAAACGCAGGTTACATGACTGCCAATCTGCAAACAGGTAGCGTCTTTTCTGTTACAGCTGCATTCAATCAAATCCACATCGTCGCCAATCACCGCGCCCCATTCTCTGTAAATATCAACCGGTGATCTGGTTACCTCGGGAGTTTCTTTTTCAAACAGCCATTTTATTATTTTTTTGATTTTCTTAAACATTTTCTCACCTGTAAACAATTAAATCGGGATATCTTATAAACCCGCCAAGACGGTAATCGCCAACAATTTTTTCTTCGGTAGGTGTGTCGACAATATTAATTTTCAATGCCTTTCTGCCTAAATCAACAGTGTTGCTCATTCCCAAATTATTCGCGTAATAAAGCGCAAATGTAAGGTTGTATTTTCCCGAACTCAGCAAGGATGTATCAAATCCGAAATTAACTGCTTTTGTTTCGTCCGCCTTTAATAAACCTATTCTTTCAGAGCAGGATATCCCGAGCATCGACTCAGTAGCATTAAACACCTCAATGCGCAGCCTCAGATTATCAATATCGATATCGGAGTGAATATTCAGGCAGCACTTTACTGTTTCGCCGCTTTTAAATATACAGTCTTCAGTGTTCAGAATATTCACATCCAGCATCTGAACGCTTCTCGGATAATAGTCCCAATAATCGGCTTTTTCAAATTTATGAAACGGTGAAGCATCCGTTTCATTGCTCGAATAAATGTCAATAGCGGTTGCGACATCCCCGTCGAAAATCACCTTGCCGTGGTCGAGGACTATGCAGCGGTTGCACAGGCGCTTTATGGTGCTCATATTGTGGCTGACATAGAGCACCGTTCTGCCTTCCTGGCTTGAGACATCGCTCATTTTGCCGAGGCATTTGTCCTGGAATTTCATATCACCCACGGCGAGGACTTCATCCATAACCATTATTTCGCTGTCAAGGTGTGCGGCTACGGCGAAAGCGAGCTTTACATACATACCGCTTGAGTATCTTTTTACGGGCGTGTCAATGAATTTTTCCATTTCGGCGAATGTGACAATATCGTCAAATTTTCTGTCAATTTCCGCCTTTGTCATGCCGAGAATGGCACCGTTCATATAGACATTCTCGCGCCCCGTGAGCTCGGGGTGAAAGCCCGTGCCGACCTCGAGCATGGAGGCGATTCTGCCGTTTATGCCGATTTTGCCGCTTGTGGGCGCGGTCACGCGCGAAAGCAGTTTGAGTAAAGTTGACTTGCCCGCGCCGTTGTGGCCTATAATGCCGACGATTTCGCCTTTTTTAACATCAAACGAAACATCGTCAAGCGCAAGGAATTTTTCGTTTTTACGGTAAGCGGCATCAGACCCGATTTTGCTGTTCGGGTCTTCCTCGCCCTTTCTGCGGGCAATAAACGACTGAATGTCGCCTTTGAGCGTGCCGCCGCCTATGGCGCCGAGGCGATACTGCTTTGAAACATGTTCAATTCTGATTGCAAGATCGTTCATATTATTTTCCTTTATTCGTTTTCGCCGAGAATCGCTGAGAGCATTTCACCGCATATTTTATCCGGCTCAAGTCTTTGGCGGATTTTTACGGCGTTTTGCGAAAGTTTCTGAGCCAGAGCAGGGTCAGCGGCAATTTCTTTCATGGCGCTTGCGAGAGCATTCACATCCCTCATAGGCACCAGCAAACCGTTCACATGGTCTTCAATCATCATTCTCGCTCCGCCGCCGGCGCAATCCGTGCACACGCAGGGAAGACCGATGGCAAGCGCCTCGAGCATGGAGTTTGAAATACCCTCTCTGTCGGACGAAGAGACAAACATTGCCGCGTCACTTATTTTAGAATGCACATTGAGGTCAAAATCATAAAACGTCGCCTTGTTTTCAAGACCGAGGGACGAAATCTTTTTAAGCAGTTCACCTTTGAGAGACCCTTCGCCGTAAATCGCAAGCGTGTAATCGGGATAATCTTTATTCAGCAGAGCGAAGGCGTCAATAAGAAGCGGGAGGTTTTTCGCCTTATTCAGTCGGCAGAATGTGACAATCTCTTTTCTGCGCTCCCCTTCATACCGCGATGGCAGACCGTCTGATTTTACGAAATTCGGAATGACATATTTTTTTGTTCCGGGCAGAAATGTGTAATAATCCTTCTGCGCCGGAGTCTGAAAAAGGGCCGCGTCTGCCCTGCGGTAATATTTTTTACGCAATGCATTATACGGCGAGCCGGCGGGATATTCGTTGGCTACATCGGTGCAGTCACCGAACAAAACCCGATTGCCGATATTCTGAGCCGCCATCATAAGCGAAATATTCGGAACTGTCATAAATGAGATTATTACGGCGTCCGGGAACTGTTTTATATAATCGTAAAGTGGCAGAGCGTATCTGTATTTTACAAACATCTCCGTTTCAGCAAACGCGGCGGATTCGCTGCCTTTAAGCCGCGCAGCGCGGAGACGCAATTTGTCCGCAAACGAAGTTTTGTATGTTTTTTCCGACTTGAACAATTCACATTTTTCAGGGTCATAACCAACTGATTGCGGGTTCTGATTGACGCACACAACTTTAATTGCGGGGTTTAGCGGGAAATCAACAACAGGGTTGTCAATGAGCAGAATTGTGACGCGGTGACCTGCAGCGGCAAAATAGCCCGCGGCGGTGGAAATTCGTCTCTCCGCGCCGCCGACAGCAAGAGTGTGAATAACAATAATAATGTGTTTCATACTATTTATCTTTACTCCGACTATCAGTCAATATATCCGCAATTCTTCCGCAGGCAAAACCGTCACCGAACGGATTGACAGCTTTTGCCATTTTATTATAAGCGTCGCTGTTTGTAAGTAACTCCGAAAAGCTGTTATAAATAACATCCTCGTTTGTTCCCACAAGTTTAAGTGTCCCCGCCTCCACTCCTTCGGGGCGCTCGGTTGTATCGCGCATAACGAGCACGGGCTTGCCCAGCGAGGGCGCTTCCTCCTGTATTCCTCCGGAATCCGTGAGAACCAGATAACTTTTTGCCATTATGTTGTGACAATCAAAGACATCGACAGGTTCGGTCAGGTGAATTCTGTCGCATCCGCCGAGTTCTTCCGCGGCAATCTGCCTGATTACGGGATTCATATGAACAGGGTAAAGGGCTTTGATACCGGGATTTTCATCCAGAACTCTTTTGATTGCGCGGAACATATTCCGCATAGGTTCGCCGAGGTTTTCCCTGCGGTGCGCTGTAATAAAAATCAGCCTGCTGTCGGATGCCCATTCAATTTCGGGATGGTAATAATCTTTTTTTACCGTGGTTTTCAAAGCATCAATAACCGTATTGCCTGTAACCCATATTGATTCAGGCGCTTTGCCTTCACTGAGTAAATTTTTTTTCGCTCTCTCCGTAGGGGCAAAATTATACTTTGAAACAATTGAAACGGCTTGCCTGTTGAATTCCTCGGGGTAAGGGCTGTAAATATTATAAGTACGCAGACCCGCCTCAACATGGCCCACGGGAATCTGTAAATAAAAGCAGGCAAGAGCCGTAACAAAGCTTGTTGAAGTATCACCGTGAACGAGGCAGACATCAGGCTTCTCTTTCTCTAAAACGGGTTTAATCCTTTCAAGAATATTGACTGTAATATCAAAAAGAGTCTGCTTCTCGGTCATTATTGAAAGGTTATAATCCGGTTTGACACCGAAAACTTCCAGAACCTGAGTGAGCATCTGTTTATGCTGACCGGTAACACAAACTTTCGTGTCTATGTTTTTACGTGTTTTTAATTCGTTGACGAGAGGACACATTTTTATCGCTTCGGGTCTGGTACCGAATACCGTCATTATTTTCATAATCTATTCACCAAAATTAACAATAATACAATTATCTTTTTCAGTTATATATCCGTTTTCCGGGTAAGCGGCAAGGCTGCCGTAATCGCCGCTGAATTTCTGATAATCAGCTTGTGTGCAGTGCTTAAGTTCATAGCCCCTCAATTCAAAGAGCTGATAAAGTTGCTCCGACACACCGTGTTTTTCGTATTCACTGAACCAGCTGTCGCCGCCGTATGCCCAGGAAATGTAAGAAACAGATGCCGATGTTCTGTTCTTTATGCGCTGTGTATACTCAAACAAATCGCCGGCGTTGTTTATTTCTTCGCCGTAAAAATCACCTATGCTGGTAAAATACTTTTTCGGAAGCACTTTATCCGAAACGGCAACAAAGGCTTTCTGAAGCTTTTTAACGACGGGCAGGCCGGTTTTTGTGCGCTCATCCACCTGACCGGGTACACACGGAGCCGTTTCGCCGCCAATAAACACAACAGGCTTGTTTTTGACATCATGGTTTTCTTCCAGTTCCTGACCGATATTGTCAATAACGGACATCTCGTAGGAATGGCGCTCATAATTTGTTACCGACCAGTTGTTGAGTGTTTTTGCCTGATTGAGCACGAGCAGACAGATTATAACCGCTGATACCACGCGCAAAGCGTGTTTTTTCTCGGCCAAAGTATAAAGAACAGTCACCATAAATGAAACAAACACAACAAGAGTCTGTGCCATCGTATAGTAAGCCGCAATTCCCATAATAACATTTAATGACAGAGTTGCCGCAAGCAACAAGAAATAAGCGAGGATGGGAACGGCGTTTTTTCTTTTTACGGAAAGCACTGTAAACACAACAATTCCCAACAAAGTGCATGCCGCAAAAACAAAAACAGGCAAATAATTGACTCCTGCCCAGAAATAATAGAAGAATACCGTTCTAACAAGCCAGATAAAGCAGTCAAAAACACCGAGCTGGTTCCAGTAAACCTGATTGTTGCCGCCGTAGCCCGCGTGGGTTGTTCCGTAATAAATAAACAGCACGGCTTTCGCTATAATAAATCTGATAACTATGGCGGCAAGCATTATTAATGTTGCCGTAATAATTCTTCCAGCTGTTTTTTTGAAAGTGAGCTGTTTTTCTTCTTCTGAAAAGCAGAATCGGGTTATAACGGTGACCATCATAAGTGTAAGGAACACACTTGCGAAAGCCTCATAAAAATCTACGGATATAATAATCAGCACTGCGGCAATCAGAATATTACTCAGTGACTTTGATTCAAAGAAGCCGTTGATAAGATAAACCGCAACCGTAATCATCAGATATCCGAGCGCGAGAAGAACAATAATAGGATAAACGATCTGCTCGCTTATAATCGGATATGTTACAAACATAATCCAGAATATAAACAAGGCGTTTGAAGAAAGTTTGCCGTTTGCGCTGCCGTTTATGACAACCGCCATTGTAAGCCCGGAAACAAAATATATGCACAGAGCCAGAAAAATTGTAAAAAACGGGCTGTAAGTCATAAATCCGGTAACTGCCTGAATCAGATAGCCCGTAAATCTGCCGGCGGCAATAAGCCTTCCGCCGTTCCAGAAAGAGTCAAAAACATCGTCGACATTTATAGTATATGATGTGCAATAAAAGCCGTAGGCCAGAACCATCGCAACAACAACCAGCATTGCCTTTGCAATGTTTTTGCGGAAATAATCGCCGCATTCAATATACAGTGCTTTTAATGATTTCATACCGTCCTCTTTATTTTTTTATAAATCTGAGCTTAACCGCCGTTAAAAGACTATCCTTTGCAGTCTTGAAAACATTCATTTTACTTTCACCGAGTTTATAATCGTAACGAAGTTCAAAACCGACCTCGCCGAATTCAGAGCCGCTCAGATGGAGTTTGTACAAAAATTCCATCATACAGGCAAAGCTTTGTTCTTTAATCGGTTCACTGCCGAATTTTTTCACGAGATTCGCAACAGAGCTGTAATTATACAACCTGTATCCGCAGGTATAATCCTTTACACCGGGCACTCTGAGCATAAACGAGTAGTAAACCTTCGCCATATCACTGAAGAATTCCCTGTGCGTAGCAACACCGACAACGCCCGAATCACTGCAGTAACGGGACGCGATAACGCAATCCAGATTATTCTGTTTAAGCTTATCAATCATGCTGTGAATATATTTTGGATTGTGGGTATTGTCGCCGTCCATAAACGCCATCAAATCGGATTCACCGGCATTTTCAAGGAAAAACGAGATTCCTGTATTCAAGCCGCCGCGTAGATTTTTGTTGACTTCGTGAGCAATAAGAGCCACATTTTCAGGATATAAAACGGCTTTTTCTTCAATAATCTTTTTTGTGTTGTCTTTGCTGCAATCGTCAATGGGTCTCAAAAGGAGTTCATAGCCGCTTTCGTTCAACTTTTCTTTTTGTTTCATCCACTCTTCTATGAGTAATCCTATGTTATCTTCTTCGTTATAACAGGGCAAAAAGACATACAGTTTATTCATTTCCTGCACCCTCCTGTACATTTTTTTCTTCATTTTTTTCATCCGGTTTTGACGGTATAAGCGCTTTCCTTAAAAAATAAGTAAAGAAGAAAGGTATTACAATTGAAAACGCCTTACCTACAAGGAAATAAACAACGCCATCGGCATCCTTGAAAATCAGCGTTCTCACAACATAGATAATTCCCTCCGCGAGCCCGAGGCTAAGGAGCCAGGTAAGGAAGAAAATAATCAGTGTTTTCGCATTGCTGCCGGCATATACTTTTTTTGTGCATAAAAAATACTGAACTATAAATCCCGTAATCACGCCCGCTGCATTTCCCGCGAGAGCGGCTTTTGAAGCATCGGCTTCAAAGAACAAAACCAGACATTTTTCCAAGCCGAAAGAAACGGCTATATCGAGCACCGTAACAAAACAACTGATGAGAAAATAGTTGACGAATCCCTTATGTTCGTTTATCCATTTTTTTGCTGTTTCAATCATTTTTCCACCTCATTCACACTATTGATACAAGTCAAACGATACAACCGGAATTCTCCGTTCTCGCCTTTTGCTTCGGCTTTAATCAGTCCGGTGATTCGACAAACAATTCATATCAAACCGTATCCATAAATGTTTTTTCCACCCTGCTGAAAAGGAGGATGCCGATAAACAGAATAATAAAAGTGGTAATCCAGCTTATGCCCCACATTTCCGGGCGGAACTGCGCGGCGCTGCCGCCGAGGAAGGCGTAGCGGATTGTTTCGATTATCGGGCAGGTCGGGTTGCACCAGTAAAGGAATTCGACCTTTGAACCCGAGAACATTTCGGCGGGGTAGGCAACGGGTGTCGCGTACATCCACAGCTGCACGCCGAACGACACCAGCATAGCGAGATCGCGGTATTTTGTGGTGAGCGCCGATATGACGATTCCGCAGCCGAGCCCCAGAAGCGCAAGTTCAAAAATCAGGAGCGGCAGAAGCGCTATCTGCCAGCCGGGGGTCATACTGCCGCCGGGAATAAAAAGGAAAATCACCCAAGCGACAAGGAAAAACGAAAACTGAATGGCGAGCGATATAAGATTTGTTATAACGGTTGACACGGGCAGAACCATCCTCGGGAAATAGACCTTGCCGAAAATACCGGAATTGCCGGTAAACGTATGGCTGACCATCGTCAGGCACGAGGCGAAATACTGCCAGAAAACATTGCCGCAGAGGTAGTAAACAAAGCTGTTCACTCCGCCGGGAGCCAGCCCCGCTATATTGCCGAAAACAATAGTAAACACCACGGTTGTAAGCAGCGGCTGAATAATTGCCCAGGCGGGGCCCAGAACTGTCTGCTTGTATTGCGAAATGAAATTTCTTTTAACAAAAAGCAGTATAAGATCCTTGTATTTCCACAGTTCTTTAAGGTCGAGGTCGAGAAGTTTGTTCTTCGGCTCAACCACGGTGTCAAACTGCAGGTTGTCGTCAAAATCAGGTTTTCCCACTTGTGTTCTCCTATTTTATAAAATCTTCGAAAGCAATGTCGCAGCCGTCGAGCTCAAAGCCGTCCGTTTCTATGAAAAGCTTTTTGAATATAATCAGATAGGCGGCGCAAAGATAAGCGCGCAGTTTCATTTCAACAAGATAGCTGTCATCGTTCTTTTTGTGAAGAAGCGAAAGAATAATGTTGCGGATAATTGTTTTAATGCGCTTTGAAGCGCTTAATTTTTCCTTTTTGAAAGCGCTGTCGCTGAGAATCAACCCGGAATACTTTTTATAAAACTCCGTACCTTCGATTTTTTTGAAAAACGCTTTTATCTCTTCATCGTTTTCAAACAGTGAGCGGCAATCGGTTGAGCCGCCCTTTTTGCTCATATTTTTAAATATTTCGGGGTTGAGGCAGGCGCGGCAATTTGCGACATGCACGCGTTTGTCTTTCATACTTATTGTGCCGAGCGGGGCGCAGACGGAAATAACATTTTCGTCAAGATACGGATAAACCGTTTCAATCCCGAAGGAATTCGCGAGGATTCCGCTCTTTTTGAAAATGAGATAACTGCTGAAAATATAGGGATATTCGCTGAATTCATAATAAATCGGTTTGCCGTCGGGGCTTTCGGGGTAAATTCTGTCTTTTTTATGGTAGTTTACATTCATCACCTGGTCGGCGCACTCGCCGCATACAAGCTTTTTCACTCCGCTTTCGCTTACAAGCTTCATAAGCTCATACTGAAGAAATATTCCGCTTTCGTAAACATTGCCCTCAAGACGATATACTATATCCGGCAGATTTTTAAGCGAGCCGCCGTCCGTGACAGCTGATTTAAGCTCGAGGTTTTTATAATACTTTACATTCTCTTTAACAAGAGGCAGTTCGTTTTTACCGCGTTTGCCGCCCACGGAAAAGGCGGTGGATTGTTTGCCGCATATTTCCGTTGAAACATAGGCGATATAATTTGAATCGTATCCGCTTGAAAGCGGGAAACAGGCGGTTTCGTCACCGTCAATACAGTTTTTTACGGCGTCATCAAGAGTCTGTTTGAAACAGTCAAGCGCCTGACCCGGAGTCATTTCCCTCATGGGATAAACCGCATCGATATGTTTAACCGTACCGCACGACGCTTCAAGGGATTTGTACGCCCGCAGTTTTTTTACGCCCTCAACGAGAGTGGCGTCGCCGTAAATAAAACCGTTTAGCAGAAACTCCTCCACGGCGCTCTCGTTAAACGAACGGCTGATTTTCGATTTTTTCAGCAGTTCTTTAAGCGATGTTGATAAAAAGAGGATGTCTGCGTTCTGAACATAATAAAGCGCGACGGGAGAAGTGGCGCGATCGTGGAAAAGACGGAGAACGCCCGTTTCTTTTTCATAAAACGCCGCGATGTATGTACCGCTCAGATGCTTTGTGATATCCGTGCCATAGCTGCTGTATAAACGCAGAAGTGTGCTGCCGTTGTTAAGCGTGTTTTCCGCTGTAACGCTGCCGTAAACATAAACCGAAACGCCGTTTTCAGAGTGTGAATAAACACCGCACGAGCGGTCGGTGTATTCGCCTGTTTTGAGATTGTAATTGCCGGAAAGATGCTTCATAGACATTACTCCCGTGAAAAGTTATATATTTCGCCGTTTAAAAAAGCGACATAGTCAAAATCGTCAAGATAACGGCGTTTTAAAAAACCGGGTTTCCAGTCGGAGAGGACTCCGACTTCTCCTTCGTTTTCAAATCCCTTCATATAATAAGCGCTTTTGAATTCGGGATATGGTTTGTGGGTGAAAATGACTTTGTGGGCGTACGGCAGAGAGTCAAACTCGGCGATTTGGTCGTAAGTGCAACCCATTTTATCGCAGAAAAGAATAAACATATTATCGGGATTAAAACGCTTTTTTCTTCTTTCCCAATTCGCAAGTGACTCCTCATATGTTTTTGTATGACCTAAAAGAATCTGAATATCATCACACTGAGCGACAAACCAGCCGTCTTTATCATCTTCAATGCGTTTTAACTGTTGATTAAAATAATGTTCAATATCGCGCAAAAACTTAATGTAGTATTCCGCATACATTCCGGCATTAACAAGCGGGCTGTTGAACTGCAATCCAAGATCGTGCGCAATTGTTCCTCCGTTGCAATTATTTGCGATAATCGAAGGGCTTTTATTCTTTAGTTTTCTGCGTTTGTTATCGATGTAAAGCCGATGCTCGGCGCGGGCAATAATGCTGTTTCCCATTTCAGAACCTCTTTATCAGCCGGTAATTTTTTTCACAATCTTCAGAAATTTGTTTTTACGCAGTGCTTCGTATTTTGCGGCGGTTGTTATCATATAATCGAAAACATCGGGAACAAACGGCTCGGGAAGTTCAAAGCCGCTTTCTCTGAGCCAGACGGTGTCAATCACAGCGGTTGCTTTGATTAAAAGGGAGATAATCTGTTTTACGTCGTCTTCCTGCAGGTTCTTTATTGCCATAAACGAACCCTCTCCGTCGAGCCGTTTTGTGCACAGGCAGTGAAGTTTCGCGAGATTGTTCCGCCGTGAAAACTCAATATTGTCGATTAACCCGTGAAGAAAATCCACCGTATTTTTTACGGAATATTTTGTTTCGGCGGGGACCATTCTGTAACAGTAGCTCTCGCACTCCGTCATATAAAACTCCCCTGCCGCAGCCATCGCCCTGACGAAAAAGGGCGGATCCTGAAAGCGTTTATACGGCGGAAAGCAAATGCCGTTTTCCGTAAGCAGCCTGCGTTCAAATATAAACTGAGTATATCCGTAATCATACTGGTAATCGGTATATTTTGTAAGACCGTTTGCGTTAAACTGAAGCCCCGCCTCTTCAAAACAGGGTTCCTGTTTTTCGAGAGAGCCGCCGATGTTAAGCTTCACTTTTACCCCGCCGCAGATTTTCACGCCGGTTTTTACGGCTGAGTCATAAAGAATCTCAAGCACTTTTTCGGACGGATAATAATCGTCCGAATCCATAAAGGCAACGAACTCGCCTGCGGCGGCTTTAATGCCGTCGTTTCGCGCTTTGCCCACACCTTCGTTCTGCTTGTCGATTATTTTTACGCGGGTGTCTTTTGCTTCATATTCTTTAAGAATTGAAAGTGAATTGTCGGGCGAACCGTCGTTTATCGCGATTATTTCTATATCGGCGAGAGTCTGTGAAACCACGCTGTCAAGGCACTCGCGCAGATACTGCTCAACATTATAAACGGGAATGATAACACTGATTTTCGGGCTCATTTTTCATCCCAGCGCCAAAGGCATTTCCTTTCCGAAAAATTTTGTGTGAACCGCGGGCAGATATCTCAGCAGGAAAAGGCGTATTTTCTGCTTTACTCCGAGTGAACGGTCATTCATCAGCACGCGATAGCAACTTATATAAATATCCTTTATTTCACGCAGTTTTTCTCTGTTTTCGGGAACGGTTCTGTCGAGATTCGCGTAAGCTGCCGCCACGCGGGAATATACGAACAAACGCGCTTCGTTCGCGAGTTTTTTCTGCCCGATGGAATCAAGCCACTCGTAACGCTCCTTTATAGCGAAAACTATATCTGTAAAGCGGATGTTGTACTCCGAGTGCATAATGCTGTCCTGCCGGATAAGATAGTAATAATCCGTTTTGCCGGTAAACACCATACGCTTTGTCTGTGAAAGAATTTTGTGATATACAAAAACATCCTCATAAAGCCGCCCCTCGGGGAAGCGGACATTTCTGAATATTCCCGCTCTGTAAAGGCGGTTGCAGGCGCAGGGCTGATTCATCGTTGATAATATTTCCTCGCCCTCGAGCACCTTTCTTTCTTTCGTGGGAGTGTAAAAATCCTTTGTTTCGCCGTTTTCGTCTATGCTCACCATATTGCCGGTTGCTATATCGGAGCCGGTCTCGGTAAGGGCTGTGTAAAGAGTTTCGAGAGCATCGGATGTAATGTAATCGTCGCTGTCAACAAAACAGATATATTTGCCCGCTGCCCTGTCAAGCGCCGCGTTGCGCGCGGAGGAAAGTCCGCCGTTTTCCTTGTGTATGACTCTTACCCTGCCGTCTTTTGCGGCGTAAGAGTCGCACAACGCGGGGCAGCCGTCCGGAGAACCGTCATCGACAAGCCAGAGTTCAAAATCGGCAAACGACTGACAGAGAATGCTGTCAACACAGCGCTCAAGATATTTTTCAACTTTGTAAACGGGGACGATTACACTGATTAAAGGCATTTTTACAGTCCTATTCTGAGAAGATTTCTGATTCTGCAGGTTAGCGCGGGCATAAGCCGGAACGCGGTGTACCATAATATATATTTTAAATCCGTTACCGAATAAACAGCTCTTAAATCGCGCGAGAGGAACTCTTTATGCAGGCGGCGGCGAAAGTCTTTATATTCCTCCGTATTGCCGAGCCGGCAGAGCCACTGGTAATGGTACATACACAGTCCCGCGCAGGCGCGTTCCGCAAATGGGAAAAGGTCGGGATAATCGGTCTTTATCTCTCTCGCACGCTGTGATGAGGCGTGGATGGCGTCAAAGCGTTTTTCGGTGTAGGTGCTGTTCATAGTGCTGCCATCACGCTGATAATACGCATAGAGCACCTCATCGGTCAGCAGTATTTTTCCCGATTCGCGGACGGCCCGGTAAACCCACATAACATCCTCATTTATTACGCCGGTGTCGAATTTGACTTTCTTTGCCGTTCCGGCTTTTAAAAGAATGCTCGGGCAGGTTGAGGTTATCGCTCCTTCCGCGATAAGGGCTTTTACGGCTTCACCGTTTGTGAGAACACGCGGGCGATTGGTAACCGCCCCTGCGGAACCGAAACCCGCGAACGGGTAAGTGCCGAATTTAACCATTGCGCATTGTATAAAATCGGCGCCGTTTTCCGTGAGAGCGTTCAGCAGGCGCTCATACATCACGGGCGAGATAATATCGTCGCTGTCAACAAAGCCGATATAATCGCCCGCGGCTGCGTCAATGCCGAGGTTTCTCGCTTCCCCCTGCCCGCCGTTTTCCTTGTGAATAACTTTAACGCGCGGGTCTTTTGCAGCCCATTCGTCGCAGATGCGCGGGCAGGAATCCGTTGAGCCGTCGTCAACAAGGATTATTTCGAGATTGTCATAAGTCTGGGAGACGATTGACTCAACGCAGGTATCGAGATATTTTTCCACATTGTAAACGGGAACAATTACGCTGATTAAATCCATATTATCACCCTGCGGAATAACCTATTTCAGATAAGAATTCCGTATATCTTTCAAAAAAAGCTTCTGCGCCTGCGGAGTTCATATGGTCGCTGTTGGAGTAATAATCCGGATTTGCCGAAAGCTCGGAATCATGCGACAAATCGAGATACGGAACTCCTGTTGCCTCAACAACCCGGTTTATCGGTTCAAAATAGCATTCGTTGATTTCGTTTTCAGCAAACCTCTCATTTAACGCATAATAAACCGGAGTGGTAACAAGCAGCGGCTTAAAGCCCATGTCGTAACAGTAGTTTACCATTTCAATTAACAGTTGTGTGTTTTTTTCGGTGTATATTTTGCCCGCGACCATATAACCCGAACGCCAGCTTTCCGCTCTGCCTTTTGCGTGGGCGACTAACTGCGCGTCGGAATTTCCGCTCTCGGATTGCGCGGGAATATTGCCGGTAACTTCCGTAAGGGATTCGGTTGATTCCTTATCGGCGGCAGAGTTATCCATCATTTCGGCGCCGATGTCGCGCTCCTGGTCTTTAATTAAATCCTTTATTATGAATTCACCGCTTCTCAGTACCGGAATGTATTTAGCGTTAATCAGCGATTCAAAGCTGAAACCCCTGATATATTTGCGGTCAAGATAAATATAATATCTTTTCTGAGAAGGCTCATCTGTTGACATACAAAATGAAAAATACGAAGTGGGTATCGCTACTATGCATCCCTTTTCAAGATGGCTTGTAAACTGTTTCAATGTCGCAAAATCGTGGTAGATATCCTCACCCGAAAGAGCGAAATTAAATTTTGATTTATCATTTTCAGGGTATCTGAAGCAGGAAAGACCGTGGCTTGTGCCGAAATTTGCCATTGTTATATTATAAGGAACATTTTTCATTTTATCTATTTCGCCGTAGACGTCCCGGTAATAATAACCCCTCACATACGCGAAATTGATTGTTCCGACCACTATGCAAACCAACAGCAGCAGTGCCGCTAATTTCACTATAAATTTCAAACAATTATTCTTCACAAACAAGCCCCTGTCAAAACTGAAAATATATAAAATCCTGCATCTCGGCGCGTGCGAAAAGCAAAATATATGTTACAAACAGGACATAAATTACAGCCCTTACCGGCAAACGCAGTTTTGAAAAAGCCGCGTTAAGGGATTTATACCTGTCAAAAACCGAAAGAACAATAAAAAGCGGAACCGTGGCCGCAAGCCTGTAAAACTCGGCGCGTGTACCGAAAATGAGTTTTAACTCGCTGAAAATATATGAGAAGCTGAGTGAGCCCCAGTCAAAAAGATGTATTACCGCGTAAACAGCGTCCGATACCGAATCCGCTCTGAAAAATATCCACGCAATGCTCACCGTAACAAATGTTATGATTACGCTGATTCCGTTACGCACACAATACACTTTGCTTTCGGAATTAAATCTGAAAATTCTGTCTCTGAACGGTTTTGTGATTCTGCCGATAATCTGGCACACGCCGTGAATGGCGCCCCAGACAACAAAAGTGATATTTGCCCCGTGCCACAGGCCGCTGACAAGAAAAGTAATAAGCAGATTAATATATCGGCGAAGCTTTCCTTTGCGGTTTCCTCCCAAAGGGATATACAAATAGTCTTTAAACCATGTTGACAGAGAAATATGCCAGCGGCTCCAGAATTCTCTTAGAGAATGCGAGAAATACGGGTGGTCAAAGTTTTTCATAAGTTTAAAGCCCATTACAAGAGCGCAACCCCTTGCAATATCGCTGTAACCCGAAAAATCACAGAAAATCTGGATTGAAAACAACAGTGTTGCAATAATTATCGCCAAGCCGTCAAATACTTTTATATTGTTGAACACCGTGTTAACCGCAACGCAGACCGTGTCTGCTATAACGATTTTTTTGTAATAGCCCCAAAGCATCAGTTTAAGACCGTTCACGGCATTATTATAATTAAAGCTGTGTACTTCATCAAATTGGGGTAAAAGATTTTTACTGCGCTCAATCGGTCCGGCGACAAGCTGTGGAAAGAAAGACACAAAAAGAGCGTATTTGCCGAAATGCCTCTGAGGCTCTATGTCTCCCCTGTAAACATCAATCGCGTAACCGAGCGCCTGAAATGTATAAAATGAAATCCCTACCGGAAGCAGAAGCGAGTAACCTACGGGTGAATACTGCACATTCAGACGGTCAAGAACAAAGTATAAACCGGATGTAAAAAGTTCAAAGTATTTAAAAGTAAACAGAATTGCGAGGTTTACTGTAACACATAATGCGAGCAGTGTTTTTTTTGCGCCTGCGGTCTTTCTTTTGGGAATCAGCATTGAGACGGTGTATGTGACAGCGGTTGATGTAAGAAGGAGCAACGCATAAGCGGGATTCCAGCTCATATAGAAAAAATAACTTGCGGCAAGAAGGAACGCCCACCTGTATTTATGCGGGATAACAAAATATACTGTTGCGACAATCGGAAAGAACAGTATAAATTCCAGTGAATTAAATAGCATCTACTTTCTCCTGCTCAGATAAACGGTATGAATTGCACTGTATAATCCGGGTAAATAAGCCGCAAAAACTGTTTTGATTGTGCTGACTTTGCCCGGCGAGTTTTTAATATACTGTGGCAAAAAACTTTTCAGTTCTTTTCGTGCGGATTTTATGGCGAAAGCAATCTCGCTGTTTTTTTTACCGCCGTACGCAGCCGCGTTTACAAGCTTTATTCCATACAGTCGAGCTGCTGACTTTTTGAGTTTTTGATTATTATCAATATCATAATATATTTTTTTCGCCGCTTTTATCGGGTCCGAAAGTTTATTTACGCTGACCGCCCCTTTTGAAGCAGAGTTACTGCGCACAATATATTGATAGGGGCAGAAATCTTCAAAAACACTTTTTTCCGAAGATTTGAAAAGGAAATAGTTCATCAGTAAATCTTCATTGTTTTTCAGCGAAAAATCCATTTCGGGATTGTCTGTAACATTTGAAAAAAGGGAAGCCCGGAAAATCTTATTCCATAAACCCGGCTCTATTTTTGCGCCTTCAAGCAAATCGTATAACCCCTGTTCGTTATTCTGAACAATCACATCGCCTGTGTTGTAATAATAGCTTACCGTGCCGTCCGGATTGAGCCTTCTGTAACCGCAGTGGGAAATGTCCGCTCTGTATCTGACGGCGTTTAAAATCAGGCGCTCATACATATCCGGGTCGATTTTATCATCTCCGTCAACGAAGCCGATATATTCCCCCGAGGCTGCCTTTATGCCTGTAAGCCGCGCTTTTGAAACGCCTTCATTTAGTTTATGAATAACTTTAAGGCGCGGCTCTGATTCCGCATACGCATCAAGTATTGACGGCGTTTCATCGGTTGAGCCGTCATCAACGGCTATAACTTCAATATCCGTATAGGTCTGCGCAAAAACACTGTCAAGAGTCGCCGATATGTAGTTTTCAAGATTATAAATCGGAATAACAATACTGATTTTCATATTTTCCTTATTAATAAACACCCAAAAGTTCACTCTGATATGGCGAGCTTGCCCATGCAATATTGACCTGATAATAAAAGTAAACCAGATAGCCGAGAATCATAACTATTGTAAACTGCTGCCTGTATTTTTTATAGGGGTGCTTTATAAGCCACGGAAGCAGAATGAAGTTATACATCTCGGTAAAAATCGGGAGCCTGCCTACATAAATGCCGCTGGTGAACGCGCTTGCTATATAAAGAACCGTTGTAACCACGGAGGCGTTGACCGAAAGCGATATTATCGGCGGCAATTCCTCCTTTTTCAGTTCGTTTCTTGCCACAAAGGCCATAACAAACGGAACGGACTCAACAATAACCCTGAACCAGCTTGTGCCGGTGTCTGCGTCAACATATTCCATATCCTTTACATAGGTTGTGTTTTCAACTGAGGTGTCAAGCACGGCGTCCAGCCCGCCTGTGATTACGAGCACGACGAAAACCGCGGCGAGAATCCACACTCTTTTACTGAAAGCTTTGCCCTGAATAAAAAAGCAGCCGAGCAGCATAACGAGGGTTGACTGATGAACGCCGCAGAGATACCAAGGCGGAGCTGCCCAGCCGAATCGCGTGGTTATGGGCAGAACGCCCATCATCAGAAGAACAACGGGAATGTAGAAATACCACTTTTTGTCAATCAGCAGCTGTGTGCAGGCAAAGATGACGCAGACCGCTAAAAACTGGCGTATTCCGTTGCACATCCAGTTACATACAATACCGGAAGCCATAAACATAAACACCGTGAGCCCCATATCGCAGGAGTATTTGCGGAAGGTATAAATAACAAGCACCGACTGAAATATCGCTATTGCCGCTATCCACCACTGGGCATTGTCGCTGATATAGTTTTTGAAAAACATCAACAGAGCATAGAAAAAGTAGGATTTGTCTGTTCTGTTAATGAAATCATTGAACATTGACATATCCGTAGGCGCGTTATTGAATGTGCCGATATAGGAGCCCGTATCGCCGAATTCGCTTCTTACGGCAATAAAAAACAGCGGAACAATAAACAGAATAACGCTGAAGCCGACGGTCGCCTTGTAATCATAAACGCCGTCATCGGCGAGGGTTCGCCGGCAGATCTTCGGCTGAAGAAGGTAAGTGACGGCAAAAATCCATATTAACATTATCCAGAATATCAATGCCGCCGCCTCCTTACTTTATATATCTTTATGTTGCCTTAATAATTTATTGATAACTCTTTTAAAAAATCGTTTTATTTCATATTTTATTTTTAGATAATACAGTTTCATTTTGTATTTGTATAACAGTTTATCAACAATACTTAATCTACCGTTTTTATTGTTTTCTAATAATTTTAAGCACTCGGTATCAAATTGATAAAGCGGACCGTATGTATAGAATGTTCCAAAATGAAGCAAAATGCTGTTTTTAACAAATCCCACATTTTCGTGATAATAAGAAAAATCCGGCATAAACATATCGGTTTTTTTGTGAGACAAATATCTGTAACAACCAAACAAACGGGAATCTTCCTTCACGCTTTTCATATTGTTCATCGGCATTGCAATGTCAAAAACACACTCATCTTTCGAAGTCGGGCATGTGTGGAAATGCAACTTATCAAAATTAGAAATAATATCATTACAATCATCATACATCTTCAAAAGTTTATCGGTTTTTCTGAAAAACATGACACCGGCGTGCATTCTGCTTTTATATTTAATATAATTTTTATATTTCCAGACATCTTCAACATAATACCAAGCGGCGCTTCTGTCGTTCAGCTCAGAATCTACACCAAATGCGGAAAAATCTGTTGCGTTTTCAAACAATTGCCAAAAGATATTTAAGTCACCGTAACATAATGAGTCGGCATCAATAAAAATAGTTTCATCATAAGGACAGAGTTTAAGCAGTAAAAACTTGTCCATAAAAGAATGTGTAGCTTCATCAGTAATAATAACATCATCAAATAAAGCAGTGTATTCATTTTCTTCTTCACATATTACCGCAAATGGCAACGGATTCTTGGAAAACCTTCGATATGATATAACCAGATTAGCCGCAATTTGCTGATAATGCTTTTTCCCGGTCGCAATAGTTATAAATCCTTTTTTCATTTATAATCTCTCTTTTAAAATTTTTCTGAACAGTTCTTCCGCCTGTTTTACGGTGTTTTCCGTGTTGAAAAATGCGGAGCGTTCCTCCGCCTTATCGGCGTAATGTTCCTTTAAACTTTCATCCGAAAGCAGGGCTTTTATGCCGTTATAAAGTTCATCGTCCGTTTTACCCGTTACAATGCCGTATTCGTTATTCTCGCCGAGCACTTCTTTTGCACCGGAAACATTCGTTGAAACACAGGGAAGACCGAGAATAACCGCTTCGGTGAGCGCGGTGCTCAGTCCCTCGGTGAACGAGGAGCAGACAAACATATCGGACTTCGCGAGGTATTTATACGGATTTGTGTCGTAACCGGACAGATAAATATAATCCTCCGCCCCGTTTTCCTTAACCTTCGCGGCTAAATCCTTGTATCTGTCGCCGTCGCCGACAATGAGCAGATTGAGAGCCGTACCTTCGCCGCGCAGCTTAACCGCAATATCAACAAGGCGTTCAAAGCCCTTTTCCTTTACCGTGCGCCCGACGGAACAGATTACCGGAGCACCGTTTTCAAACGGCAGAACGCAGTCCTCTTCCGCAAGAGAAATAATATTTGAAACATCGTTGGTGTTGTAAACGGTAACGGGATTTATCGCGGGGTCAATGGCGTTTCTGAAACTTTCACAGACATAATCGGAAACACCCGCAACTGCGTCGAACTTATTGTAAACAGATTTTAATCCGAGGTTATAAATCCTTTTGCTTTCAAAAAATTCTCCGTGAAGCCAGGCGATTTTTTTCGCCTTTGAACCGCTGACAACAAAGGTCGGCACCCCGGTCATAAAAGCAACCGTTACATCGTAACTGTCGTCATTTATATAATACCTGTATAAAAGGCGTTTTGGCAGGAATTTTGTGAGAAGCCGTATGCCTTTTATTTTTTTGCGCTTTAAGGAAATATATCTGACGGAATCGCCGAGCAGCCGGGAGTTGTGGCCGTCATCAAACAAAGTCATAACGGTTATGTCAAACCGGGCGGAACTCATATTGTTCACAAGATTGACCAACACTTTTTCCGCTCCGCCGCCGGATAGATTTTCAAGAACAAAAAGAATTTTTATTTTTTGCATAAACTAACGCCTGATAAGATTAATCATATATTCGGTGTTATCGCCGAAAAGCGGACATTCATTTACTATCTGCGGAAACCAGACCGACTGCTCACGGCAGTTTGCCTCAATCAAAACTACATTATCATTTTCGTCAAATGTCATATCCCACGAAATAATGCCGAGCTGCGGGGTTACGGCGTGGAGTTTTTCGGCGGCGGATATCATTTTTCTCACATCGCCGACATAATATTTTTCAAACACCATTCCCGTGTCGGGATGGGCTGTGAATCTTGTTTTGCTGTCACCGTACCCGAGCTGATAGGCGTATTTTTTCAAAGTGCCGTCACCGTTTACTCCGGCAACAAGACCGCCTTTATGTATATTGTCAACTTTATTATCGCCTGCGCCTATTCTCAAAGATACAGGGGCTGAACACACTTTGCCATCGACTATATATGTAATCACTCTGAATGTATTAAGCGAATTTGGATAAATATCAAAAAGTGTTTTTGCGTTTTTCAGTATTTTTTGAACAACAAAATCCTTTTTATATTTTGAAAAGATGCTTTCGACGGTTTTATCAGAATTAATATCAATCCCCTTGCAAAACTCAGCGAACATAACGCCCTTGCCCGAGCCGGAATCAACGGAAGGCTTGATAACGCATTTACCGATGTTTTGAAGCAAGTCTGTCGCTTCACCGCTACTGAGCGTTCTTCCCTTGCCGTCCGAAAAGCAGCCGTTACAGTTTGCGAGAATCGTAACGGGAAAATGCACCTCTTCCACACTGCCGTATATTGCTTCAGTAAGATTTTTGTCGCTGAACACCCTGCAGTATTCGGTAGGATTCAAAAGCGGCTCAAGTTCCGTTGAATAAAGGTTTTCAGGGAAATAGTCAAAGTGATAAACACCGTTTGCGCTTTCATAAAGTTTATGCCAATACGGCTTTATTTTTTTGCCGTATGAACTAAGCCAGAAAGCGTCAAACTGTTTCCGCTTTTCATCGCTCCATTTTATCTCTTCAAAAATCTGTTTTTTTCTGCGTATGGCAATCTTTTCGCCGTATCTGATTTTTGAAAGATAAAACTTCTGCGGCAGCCCGTTTATTCTGTTTTCAATTATTCTGACAATTTTGCTCATTAAACAGTTCCTCAATATTCAGCCACTCGCCGAACATTTTATCATATTTTTCGGGGGTTATGCGCCAGAAGCCGCTGCCGGGGAAAAATGTCATTTCCCCGAAATAAATCTTTTCATCCACGTTGTAGAAATCCACACGGACAAAAGGAAATTTCCCGGAAATATTTTCAGCGATTTCTTTCATTCTATCGAATTTTTTCGGTTTATCTATAGCTTTGCCGAAAATATCCGCCGTTCCCGAGCTCATATCCCGGTAAAGATTCCAGTCGGAATCATAATAATCGACATAGTGGATACCGTTTTCGTCGTGATTGACCTGTACCGCCCTGCAAACGCCGTTGAAACACAGGAATTTGTAATCCACAAGCGGTTTGTCGTCAATCAGCGGCTCAACAATAAGGCGCGGGGTCTGCTCTCTGTAATTCCATTCCCTGCCGTAAACATAAAGATTCTGCTTAAGCCAGGAGTTCATTATTCTGCGTTTTCTTTTTAAATCAAAACTGTTTTTATCCGTGCATATAAAATTCCAGCCGCTGCCGTGGGTTGCCTTGATAATGAATTTTTCGGGCAGGTCGTCAGGGCTTATTTCATCGGCGCTGTCATAAACCGCGAGCGTGGGTATGAGCAGGTCGGGAAAGCCCGCGCGTTCAATATATTTTTTCGCCTCATATTTATCCGAGGCGAGGGGGATGTCCCGATTGCGGTAGTTGAGTTTCAGCCACTGGAGTTTTTCGGTGAAGGTGCGCGGATTGTCGAGATCGGGCTTTCTGCCGATCCGTTTTTCATAGAGCGACTCAATAAATTCTCTGTCCGGCACGGTTTTCGCGAGTTTTTCGTATTTTTTGCGCTTGCGCTCCTCAATGAGGATACGGGCAAGGTCGTTTTGTTTTATGCGGTTTTTGAGTTTCGCGGTAAATGTCACAGCCCGTTTCCTCCCTGTTTTATTTTGATTTTTTCGTCTGATAATCGCGGTAAAGCAGCTGAAGCCTGCGCGGGACGAACGCCTTTGAAAGGCGGATAACCGGCATTATATACCAGTGAAGCGGATAATTAAGCAGTTTGTAACCGTAAATTTCTGTCTGAAAAGAAATCCATCTGTCTTTGAAAGTGCGGCGGTTGATTGCCTCGACATCCTCCCTTACAAGATAAAGGGCGTCGGGCATATTGTCGCCTTTGTATCCGGCTTTGAAAAAGCGGAACCACAAATCCCTGTCCTGCCCGCGGACCGTGCGGGGCAGAACCTGGTATCCGCCCAGCGCGTCAAAAACGCTTTTGTAGGCGAGCACCGTAGCATGGTTGAAGGAAGGTCCGTTTTGGTGCGGAGTAAAGCGGTCCGGGTGTTCAGGGCAGAACGCAACCGCTCCGTAGCTGCCGTCGTTATAAAAGCGCTGCATAGCCGTACCCACAAGAGACACGCCCGGGTGCGACCTGAGATAATCAACCTGCTTTTCAAAGCGCTCCGGAAGGCATTTGTCATCGCCGTCCATACGGGCAACAAATTCACCCGTTGCCGTTTCGAGGCATCTGTTGAGCGTGAACGCGAGTTTTGAATTTTGCTCGTTTTTAAGCAGAATGATTTTTTCGGGGTATTTCGCGGCGTAGGTTTCGGCAACCGCGTAAGTGCCGTCTGTTGAACAGTCATCGCACATAATAAGTTCCCAGTTTTCATAGGTCTGGGCAATTATCGAGTCAATCGCGTCGGGAAGCGTTTTTTCGCAGTTGTATATTCCCATCAGAACGGATATTCTGCCGTCTGCGCTCATTTCAGATTCTCCTTATACCACTCAATCGCTTCTTTTATTCCGCGTTCAAACGACCATTCCGGGCTGTAGCCGAGAAGGCGCTTCGCCTTGGAAATGTCGGCGTTGCTGTGCTTTATATCCCCCGCCCTGTCGGGGCCGAAAACGGGTTCAACATTTACGCCGAGTGCTTCGGTGAGCCCGTAGTAGATATCAATGAGGTACTCCCTGCCGCCGTAGGCGATGTTGAACGCCTCACCCGCCGCCTCGTGCGAAGCAAGGCACGCCCTGAGATTTGCCTCGATAACATTTTCAATGTATGTGAAATCCCTGCTCTGTTTCCCGTCGCCGTTTATGACGGGGGTTTCGCCATTGAGCAGTTGTTTTATAAACTTCGGTATGACCGCCGCGTAGGCGCCGTCCGGAGACTGTCTTCTGCCGAAAACGTTGAAATAGCGAAGGCCGTATGTATCAAGAGAGTAATGGCGGGTGTATTGCTTTGCCCACTCCTCGTCGCAGCGTTTTGTAAGGGCGTAGGGTGAGAGGAGATTGCCCTCAACGCCCTCGGTTTTGGGGAGGTTCGGCTCGTCGCCGTAAACCGATGAGCTTGAGGCGTAGACAAATTTCTTGACGCCGCTCTGCCTTGCCGCCTCCAGCATATTGAGAGTGCCCTGAATGTTGTTGGCGCAGTAGAAAAGGGGCATTTCAATACTTCTGGGTACGGAGCCCCACGCCGCCTGATTGAGAACATAATCCACGCCCTCGCACGCTTTGAGGCAGGTGTCGTAATCCTTTATGTCGCCCAGTATGAACTCATAACGCGGATTGTCCGAGAACATATCGGCGTTTTCTTTTTTGCCCGTTGACAGGTCATCAAGGCATCTCACACGGCAGCCGAGGGCGAGAATCGCCTCGCAGAGGTTTGAGCCGATAAAGCCCGCTCCGCCCGTGACGAGAAAAAGTGAGTTTTCGGGGAATTTCAGTTCTTTATATCCCATTTTCGCACCCCGCAATCAGAGTCTCCAGTAGATATAGCCGGCTTTTTCGTATTCGCCGCGGTCGAAAACACCCTTGATGTCAAGGAGTACTTTTCTGCCTTCGCCGAACATTGAGCCGATATCGTTCATCGTGAGTTTTTTGAAGCAGTCGTGAGAGACGGCGAGAATAACGGCGTCCATATTCTTTATATCCTTCATATCGCAGAAGTCAACGCCGTAAAGCCGTTTTGCCTCGGCGCTGTCCGCCGCGGGGTCGGCTATAACGGGATTTATGCCGTACTCGCGCAGTTCGTTATAAATATCGATAACCTTGGTATTTCTTGTGTCGGGGCAGTTCTCCTTGAAGGTGAAACCGAGAATCGCCACCCTGGCGTTGCGCACGGGCTTTTCGGCGCTGATGAGTTTTTTGACGGAGTTTTCGGCAACATACCTGCCCATATCATCGTTTATGCGCCTGCCCGCGAGGATGACCTGGCTGTGATAACCGAGCATCTCCGCTTTGTAAGTTAAGTAATAAGGGTCAACGCCGATGCAGTGGCCGCCGACAAGACCGGGGAAGAACTTGAGAAAATTCCACTTTGTTCCCGCCGCTTCGAGCACGGACTTTGTGTCGATTCCCATTTTGTTGAAAATGATTGAAAGCTCGTTCATAAAGGCGATGTTTATATCGCGCTGGCTGTTTTCAATAACTTTAGCCGCTTCGGCAACTTTTATGCTCTCTGCCCTGTGAACGCCCGCGTCAACCACGAGCTCATACACTTCAGCAACGCAGTCGAGAGTCTCCTCATCCATACCGGAAACTATTTTTGTGATTGTTTCAAGGCGGTGAACCTTGTCGCCGGGGTTTATTCTTTCGGGCGAGTAGCCGATTTTGAAATCCCTGCCGCACACAAGACCGGATTCACTTTCGAGTATGGGCACACAGACCTCCTCGGTAACTCCGGGATATACCGTTGACTCGAAAACAACAACCGAGCCCGCCGTGAGATTTCTGCCGAGTATTCTGCTCGCGCCCTCAACGGGAGTCAAATCGGGCGTGTGGTCATCGTTAACCGGAGTGGGCACGGCCACAATGTGGAACTTCGCCTCACGAAGTTTCGTTTCGTCCGCGGTGAAGTCAACCGTTGAGGCGGCAATCGCCCCGTTGCCGACCTCGTTAGTCGGATCAACGCCGTTTTTGTAGAGCTCTATTTTCTTTTCGTTCAGGTCGTAGCCGATGACATCAACCTTTTTGGCGAAGGCGACGGCTATCGGCATTCCGACATAGCCGAGACCGACCAGCGAAAGCTTTTCTTCTTTGTTAATGAGTTTTTCGTAAAGATCCGTAAACATTTTTATACCTCACTCCCCGGTAAATGAAAGCATTGCTTCTGTAATCTGTTTGTTTACCTTGCCGACCTCGAACTTCCCGAGGCATTTTTTATAGGATTCCTCCGCCATGGATGAGCGCAGGGCGGAATCGTTTGAAAGCAGAATCATTTTTGAAGCGAGCGCTTCGGAATCGCGCACGGGCACGAGAAAGCCGTTTAAACCGTCGGTCACCGTTTCCCTGCAGCCGGGAACATCCGTTGTTATGACCGCCCTGCCCGTTGCCATCGCTTCAAGAACACTTCTCGGAAGCCCTTCGTGGTATGACGGCAGAACAAAGACGGAGCACTGCGAAAGATAAGGTCTTACATCGTCGCTGTAGCCGCAGTATTCTATTACCGACTCCGATATGTATTCATCGAGCTGTTCCTTTGTAAGCGCTTCGTCGTTGCTGTCGAGCCCGCCCACAAGCAGCACTCTCGCTTCGGGGTTTGCCTGCCTGAGTTTTTTTGCGCCCTCAAGGAATTCCCTTATGCCCTTGCTCCGGAGCAGACGGGCAACCATAAGAAAGACTGGTTTTTCGGGCAGCGGCTGTTTTGTGAAATAATCCATATCAACACCCGAGCCGCCCACAACAGAGGCGTTTTGTTTTTTTAACAGACGGTGCGATCTGAAATATTCGAGATCATCGTGATTCTGGAAGAACACATTGTCGGCGTGCTTTGAAGCGAAGCGGTAGCCGGAAGACATAACAAGGCGGACCAAAAAATCCTTGAGCCCTTTTCTGTAAAAGGCGTTTTCAAGACCGTTCACAAGTATATTGATATGTTTCATTCCGCTTTTAACCGCCGCGAGCGAGCCGAAAACAGTGGGCTTGCTCATATAGAAAAAGCAGATATCCGGCTTTACGGAGCAAAACAGTTCTTTGTATCCTTTAATCATCTTCAGCCCGTCACCTATGCCTATGCCCACACGGCTGCCCGAAACCTGCATATATTCGGCGCCGAGACCCGCGATTGCCGATTGCATTTTCTCTTTTTCCTCAATGGAAACGCAGATTACCCTGTGACCCGCGGCTGACAGCGAGCGGATGAGAGGACCGCGGAAATTTATAAGCGACCTGCCGTCGGAAGCGACGACCGCTATTGTTTTTGATGAACCGTTCATCAGACGATACTCCTGATATACTCAATTTCCTCCCTGCCGTAACGCTGGTCAATTGTTACGGGGATAATATAGCGGGAGAGATAATATTCAAAACTGTTTTCGGGCATTTCATCGAGGAGATAACTCCACCAGTGCCCCTGGAAATGTCCGTTGGCGAGAAGCCGTTCAAGCAGAGAGTCATCCTCGTAAACAAGAGGATAGACCATCGGTACGCAGTTTTTGTCGCAATACTGAAGGCACAGGCGGTTTACGCCGCCGAAAAGGGATTGCGCCGTTTCAAAGTTTTCACGCCGCTTATCGATTATTTCGCCGTAATCCACGGAATCGAGAATTGTGCGCGTGAGTTTTGACATCAGCATTATGTCTTCGCTGTCAATCCGGCTTTCGTTGAGCGTTCTGTGTTCATACGCCCTGCCCTCACAGCCGTATTCAATGCGCTCGAGCAGGAAGGCGGAGGTGTCGCTCGAAAAGCCCTGAGGGTATTCCTCACAGAAGTTCTGAGCGCCCTTGCCCAGAACATACGCGCCGTCGGGCACACCGGCGAACTTACGCGCGGAATATATGTTGAAGGCGTTTTCAACGGGCTTCGCGAAAAACGCCTGACAGTTGTCGATAATCGGGTGTCTATAAAGGGAAGCGAGCGTCTGCATTCTCACATTGCTCATTACGCCGAAGTAATTTACAAGCAGAACCGCCTCATTACTGCCTGGATTCAGGTTGACGGGGTTAAAGCCGCTGTCGATATTGTAGAATTTTAAGGAGACACCTTTTCTTTTTAAAAAGCCGCGCACGGTGTCGCACTGATAATATGGGAGCCAAACGGCGTCGCATCCGCTAAGGCGAAAGGCGTGGTAAACCGCCGCTCTTCCCGTGTTGAGACGGGCGGTGTTGTTTTCATCGCCGTAGTATTCTTTTCCTTTTGCAAACTGCAATTCAATAAATGAGCCGATTTCCATCAATCCGCCGCCTTTTTCTTTTCTTCAACCGCGCGTTCTACACAGTCCCAGTCAAAGCCGCAGTTGAATATATAATCGAGAACCGACATACAGGGCAGAAAGCCCGCCTTTTTCCACTGCTGGGTATATTCTATCGGGGTATAATCCGTATAGACGAGTTTTATTCCGTTTTGCTCAAAATGCTCATCCACCTGATACGCCTTCGCGCCGTGACCGGAAATATAGGTGTCGCCGCCGAGGAGTTTTACTATATCTATAACCCTCTGCTCGCGCACTGTGTCGAGACCCAGTTCGGAGGAGTTGAGCATTTTCGCCGTAAAACCGAAGCGGTGAGCGATTTCGGTGTTAATCGCGGTGTTCATTGAGGCGAGGCTGTCGTAATGAGCCGAAAGAAGTTCTCTAAACGCGGGAAAAAAGTCGCCGAAATATTTCGCGCGGGAGTAGTTCATTTCGATTGTTTTGAGATGCTTTTCCTTCCAGCCGAGTTCATCGCGGGTGCGAACATCCTTTATGAGGTCGCCGAGATGCTGCTCCACGGGTATTTTGAGACGGCACTCGCCCTGAGGAGTTTTTATGCGGTTCCAGTGATGCATATTGTCGTTTGAAAACTGGCAGTCGTCCAGAAACACGAAAACATCCGATTTGCTTATTTTGTAAAAGTAGCCGAGATATGAGATGTAATCCGGCTGATGAATGGAAACAACCATATTTCCCTCACGAATAATTATTTGACTATTTCCTCTTCCCTGAGTTCGGGCGCGCGCAGTTCATCGGGCGCTCTGTCGGCGCCGAGCATTACAGCCGCGGTTCTGAGGATGATTTTTATATCGAACATAATTGACATATTGCGCACATACTCAAGGTCAAACTCCGCCATTCTGCGGCGCGAATCGCTTTTTGACTCGTTGACCGCCTCCCAGCCGGTAACTCCGGGCAGCACGGACTGGCGAAGCGCCTTTTCCTCTTCGGTCATAACTTCCATTTCGTTTTTGAGCAGAGGGCGCGGACCTATCCAGGACATTTCGCCTTTGAGGATGTTCACAATCTGCGGCAGTTCGTCAATGCTCAGTTTGCGTATGACCCTGCCCCAGTTTTTGAGGCGGACGCTGTCGGGCAGAAGGTTGCCGTCGGCGTCTTTTTCGTTTGTCATTGTGCGGAACTTGTAAATAGTGAATTCTTCCTGTTTGTAACCGACACGCTTCTGGCGGAATATGACGGGGTCCTCGGGGGAATTGAAATGAATGACCGCCATTGTGCCGAGCATTACGGGCAGTGCGACTATTCCGCCCGCCGCCGCTGTGCCCGTGTCAAAAACACGTTTTATTGTCAGAAATACTTTTTTATTCAAAAAACCACTTCCGCTCAAAATGTAATTCTTCTGAATACAACCTGAAACGCCTCCGCGTAATCGCAGCCGGACTGCGCGCCCCTGAAGGCGGCGAGGCCTTCAATTGCCTGCCTGCTTCTCGGGTGGGGATAAGCCCTTTCTACTCCCCTGTACCGCGAGAGCGCCTCAATCTTTTTCTCAAGCCCGTCCTTTCCGATTTCAACAAAGGTGTCGGGCTCAAACTTGTTCATTGAGGTATTGACGCACCATTCGGTTGACGAGGGCACTTCCATAAACCACAGTTCTCTGAGCGCGGGCACATCGGGCTGCCTCTGGAAAAGGCGAACAGCCGCCTGGCAGGCGAGAGATGTGTGGAGATGGTCGTTGTTGACATCGGCGGGATGGTGAGTGATGACGATGTCGGGCTGTGACTGCCTTATGGCGTTTTCAATGTGCTTTACAAGGTCGAGATGGGCGACGGTGTTCAGCTTTATGTTCGGGAAATCGCCTATAAAGGACTGCTCTATTCCGAGCGTTCTGAAGCAGGAGAACATATCGCTCTCGAGTTCGTCGTCACCGGGGCGGAACGCTCTGGCGTCCGCCGAGCCGGACATTACGCAGATGTCGGCTTTGTCGCCGTTTTTTGTGAATTTGTATATCGATGCGCCCGCTCCGAGCGCCTCGTCATCGGGGTGCGCGACAACCAGAAGATATTTCATCGTTTTACTCCTTATCGGGATTCGGACGGCTGATAGGTTGAAACCGTCTCCCTGATTATTTCGCGTATGTTCTCATCATTGTCGTAGGACGCGTTCATAAGTTTTACAAGCTGGGTGTTGAACAGATCCGTATCAAACGGAATCGGGTTGCCGATGTGGATAAGGTCGTTATCCGTCTTCTTCAGGCCCTCTTCAGCCATAAGCTTTTCCTCATAGAGTTTTTCGCCCTGGCGAAGACCGGTGTATTCGATTTTGATATCGACATCCGGCTTCAAGCCCGAAAGCTTGATGAGGTTTCTCGCGAGGGTGTCTATTTTGACGGGCGAGCCCATATCGAGAACGAATATTTCTCCGCCTTTCGCGTATGTGCCGGCGAGCAATACGAGCGAGACCGCCTCGGGAATTGTCATAAAGTAACGGATTATGTCGGGATGGGTGACCGTGATGGGTCCGCCCTCCTCAATCTGCTTTTTGAAAACGGGCACAACCGAGCCGTTGCTGCCGAGCACGTTGCCGAAACGCACCGCCACAAACTCCGTTACGCATTTTTCGGGCAGCGGTATATTGTCCGCGTCCTCCTCGGTGTGGGTGAAAAGCTTGATTATTTCATCCGCCCTGCCCTCTTTGATTTTGTGGTCGAACGCCTGAATGACCATTTCGCATATACGCTTGCTCGCGCCCATTACATTGGTGGGATTTACCGCCTTGTCGGTCGATATGAGCACGAAGCGCTTACAGCCGTTCATCATCGCGGCGTAGGCGGTTTTATATGTGCCGATGACATTGTTCTTTATCGCTTCGCAGGGGCTGTCCTCCATGAGGGGCACGTGCTTGTGGGCCGCCGCGTGATATACAACATCGGGATGATATGTTTCAAAAATCTGCTGCAGTCTTCTCGAATCGCGCACGGAGCCGATAAGCGTTTTGAGGTTGAGGTCGGGATATTTCTTCTGCAGTTCAAGCTGGATGCCGTAGGCGTTGTTTTCATAGACATCGAAAATGATTAAACACTTGGGGGAATGGCTCGCTATCTGCCTGCAAAGCTCGCTGCCTATTGAACCGCCGCCGCCCGTTACGAGAATTGTTTTGCCCGAAATGAATTTGTAAATCTCGTCGAGGTTCGGCCTTATGGTATCTCTGCCGAGCAGGTCCTCAACCGAAACATTTCTGAATGAAGCGGAGTTTATCTCGCCCACAATAGAGGCGTAGGCGCTCGGAAGATTTTTGAGTGTGCAGTCCGTCTCGTTGCATATTCCGAGGATCTCGCGCTTTTCGTCCTCCGTGGCGGAGGGAATGGCTATATAGATTCTGTCAATTTTGTATTTGCTGACTGCCGTGAGAATGTCGTCCCTGCCGCCTACAACCTTGACGCCCTCAATGTATTTGCCCCATTTTGAGGTGTCGTCGTCAATTATGGCAACTATTTTTTCGGTTACGTTTTTCTCACGCCTCAGAGCGCGAAGGGTAATCTGACCCGCTTCGCCGCCGCCTACAAGAAGTATTCTGTAAATATAGGCGTCGCCGTTTTTGCGAAGGGTGTTCTTCTGAGTGAATATGAAGCGCCACACAAGGCGGATTCCGCAGATAAGGCAGACCTGAACAAAGAAGCCGAAAACATAGAAGGTAAAGGGCATTCTCTCATATCTGCCGGCATAGGCGATTCTTATGAGCACGGTTGCGAGAACGCTGTAAACAGCGGAGGCGACCGCGCTGCCCATAACGGCGTGAATCATCTCGTCAAAGCCCGCGAACTTCCACACGCTTTTATACATTCTGCAAAAATAGAAAATCACAACGGCGAGTATTCCGTAGGGAATAATCAGCCATTTGAAGGTGTGCACATAGGCGACATCAATATAGTGCAGAAAGCCGTCAAATCGCAGAAGAAGAACAATGCCGTAGGCGAAGTTCACCGCGAGGGCGTCATACAGCATAAGCAGATATTCGCTTATTCTTCCGCCCGGAGTAAGTTTTTTCATAATACCTCTCTCAATCTGTCAGTCGCATTGAACGGTACCGTCGGGATTAACGCTGTAAACTCTTTTGCAGTACCGCAGCATGCTCTCCCTGTGCGTGGTCAGAATGCAGACCTTGCCGGGATCGTTTTTCATTATATTTTCAAGCACCTTCGCCTCCGTTTCGGAGTCGAGTGCCGAGGTTGCCTCATCCATAAGAAGTACGGGTGTTTTTTTGAGCAGCGCACGGGCGATTGATATTCTCTGCGCTTGCCCGGATGATATGTTCTCGCCCATTTCGCCGATAACCGTACCGAGCCCGTTCGGAAGGGACGAAACAAAATCCCACATCTCCGCCTGAACAAGAACCTCTTTGAGTTCATCATCGGTCGCGTCCTGCTTTACAAGACGCAGGTTTTCGGCGACCGTGCCGGAGAACATGCTCATCTCCTGCGGAACATAGGAGCAGAACCTTCGCGTGCTGTCGGAAATATTGAGCGTTTTGCCGCCGCATTCGAGATACAGTTTTCCGCTGTCGGGTTCCACCAGGCCGAGCAGAAGTTTTAAAATCGTGGTTTTTCCTTCGCCCGAGGGGCCCGTTAAAGCGATTGTTTCGCCGGGCGACACGCTGAACGACACATTGTTGAGCACCGCCGAGTCGCCGTCGCTGTAGGTGAAGGTGACATTTTCGGCTTTTACGCTGACGCCCCTGCCCTCGCATTCCCTGAGCAGACGAAGCGCCTCTTTTTTATCGGTGTCCGCTTCCTTGTCATATTGGGTGACCTCCATTATTCTTCCCGCGGATGTGGCTATTGTTACAGCCGAGGGAACAAGACCCGCGAGAGCGGAAAACGAGGAACTCAGACTGCCCGCAATTTGCAGAAACAGGGTCATCGTGCCGAAGGTTATGGCGCCCTGCCAGAGGCGGTAAACTCCCCAGCCGTAGCATAGGTAGGAAACCGCGAGGCCGATTACCGAAAGAATAAAGGTGGTTATTACCGAAAACTTTTCATAACTCAGGCGCACTTTTCTGTACGCGCTCAAGGTGTCCCTGAAATTGTCTATGTATTTTTCCGTTAAATCGAACGCTTTAATAACCTGGATATTTCTTATTGACTCCTCGCTGAACGAGAGCACCTTGCCGTTATATTCCCTGAATTTTGAATTGTACTCGCGCATTGTCTTTATGAGTATGCGAGAGGCGAAGAACAGGAACGGCGCGCTTAAAAGCGAGAGGAAAGCCATTGTTTTGTCATAGTAAAAAACTATTATGAAAGCGCCCGCGAACTGGAGCAGTTTTGTGAACACGCCCGGGAAAAATGTTATTACGCCGTTTGAAACAACGGACACATCGCCCTCAATTCTGTTGAGGAGGTCGCCCGAATGGAACGAGTGAATCTCCTCCCATTTCGATTTAAGAATATTCGAATAAATCTCGCGACGCATCTCATTGTTCGCCTTTGTGCCCACAAGGGCGGAAAGGTAGGAGGAAACGGCGGAAAACACAAACTGGAAAAGGGCGAGGGCTATAGTTACCGCGGCGTACTCGAACAGTTTTGAGTTCATTTTCGAAACGACGGCGTCAATGAGATATTTCGACGCTACCGCCGTGCCGAGCGACATAAGCGTACCGATAAGCCCGAGCAGGATGTAAAGCATAACCGTGAATTTGTACGCTTTCACATACTGCATAACCCAGCGCCATTCGCCGAGCATTTCTTTGAGTAAGGGTATGTATTTTTTGCTTTTGCCCATTTCTGCCCCCTTAACCGCGATTGATTACTTTGTTATTTGCCTGCCGATTTTTGTTTTGCCTTTGTTTTTCCTCTGCGGCTTCCGTAGCCGTAGCCGTAACCGTAGCCGTAGCCGTAACGGGAATAGTTCTTGTAGTGACCGTAGCCGCCGTAGGCGTAGCCGTAGTTTTCGCCGTAGCCCACAAGCCCCGACTGGGCGCCGTTCATAACAGCGCCGATAACGCGTGAGTCCGTGTGGCTGACTGTGTCTATGCCGCCTAAAATTCTGTTTATGCGCACCGTGTCCTGCAGCACAACATAGATTATCGCGTCAACCGTTCCCGCTATGAGCATGGAATCCGAAACAAGACCGCAGGGCGGTGTATCGACTATTATGAAGTCGTATTCATCCCTGAGTTTTCCGAAAAGCCCCGTCAGGTAATCGACATTCATAACCTTCCAGTAGGTGTGCTCTTTGTCGGTGAATCTCAGATATGAAACATTGTATTTTTCAACGGGAGCGATTGAGCACAGTTCGTTCTCCTGCGTGAATTTAAGTTCTTTTTCATTGACATTGAGAGCGCCCGGAACACTGGGATTGCGCATATCGCCGTCAACAAGAAGAATCTTTTTGCCCGAATCCGCGAGCGAAAGGGCGAGGTTTACCGAAACGGAGGTTTTGCCCTCGCCGGGAGCGGTGCTTGTTACCATAATCACCTTTTCGTTCTCTTTTACAAGGTGAAGGAAGGTGTTTCGCATAACTCTTACAGACTCAAGGAAGCCCTTGCCTATGCGCTCGTTTTTAATGAGAATCGACCTGTCGGTCTTCTGATTCTTATAGCGCTTGAATGTGACTTCGGGAAGCGTGCCGACAACATCGAGTTTGAGTTTTTCGGTAACATCCCTTTTGGTTTTGGCTGTTTTTCTGAAAAGCGCGTAAATGAAAATCCACGCCGCGCCGAGCAGAACGCCTATTCCGAAGCCCCTGAAGGCGACGGCAAAGGTGAATTTGTTGACGGGTTCGGTCGGAAGAACCGGCTTTGAAATAACCGTCAGTCTCACATTGCCCACAAGGTATTTGGCAGCCGTCGGGTAGTTCTTCATCGCCGAGCAGAGCACATCGTATGTCGCCTGCGGGTCGCTGCCCGAAGCGGTGAGCGTGAACATATTGGTTGATGATATCGCCTTAGCCGAGAGCGACGCGGGCACATAACTTATGTCGAGGTCGTCGCGGATTGCCTCCGTTAAGATATCACTCTGAAGAATATAGGGGAAAGTGTCGGCGAGGTTAGAGGCGGTGGCGTTGTCATAGTAATAGGCGTATGACGGCAGCCCCTCGCCCGACAGTGAGAGTGTTTCGGTGTTGACGGTGAATGTGGCCGAGGTTTCATATACGGGTCTGAACTTTGAGTAGCTTGTAAGTGAGAGAATAAGGCTCACGATAATTCCGAGAATAACCGCGACCCACCAGAATTTGATTACGCCCTTCCAGATATCGGAGAGGTAGATTACGCTCTGTTCTTCCTTTTTTTCGGCGGAGGTTTTTGTGTTTTTATCCGTACTGCTCATACCTTACCTCCGTCTTCCGTTTTATCAGCCGATATCTTCGGCATATTCTCGGGAGTTATTTCCGTTTCCTCGAGTCCGGCGGGCGACTGATATCTGCCGTATTTTGAGTATCTGCCGTAGGCGGAGTAGTTCGAATACTTTGAATATCCCGAGTATTTCGAGTATCTCGAATAGCCGCCCTCATCGGTGCCGAACTGGCTGAAGAAGGAAAACTCCTCATAAACATCGTTGAGAATACAGCCCGCGAAATTAGCGCCCGTGTTTTTGAGAGTGAGGATTGTATCATTAATAATCGGGGTATATACACAGTCCGTGCGCACGGTGAGCACCGCGGCGTCGCTTAAAGCGGTTATGCCCGTTACCGTGCCGTCAACCGAAACGGGAGCGGTATCGACTATTATGTAATCGGCTGATTTTTTAAGGGCTTTGAAAACCTTTTTGATGTTTCCGCTCTCAATCCATCTGGCGTATTCCCTGTGAGGCCGCGTGTTGAGGGCGAGGAACAGATTGGTCTTTTTATATCTTCTGAATTTGAAATCCTTTTTGTCCGCCTCGCCCGAAAGCCAGAGACCGAGTTCGGTGGAATCGTCCGGCTCCTGCTCGAATATTTTGTAAAGAGCGGGCTTTTTGCCGTCTAAGTCGAGGAGCACAACGACATTGCCTTTTATGGCGAGCGAGAGAGCGAGGTTTGAAGCCACCGTCGACTTGCCCTCGTTTTCAGCCACGCTTGTTATGGCGAACACCTTGCAGTCCTTTGTTCTTTTGAGATATTCGAACTTTGAGGCGAGTTTATTGAAATTCTCGGTGAATTTTAAACTCGTGAAGGCGCTTTCGCTGAAAAGAATGCCCTTCTTTTTTCCTCTTAAAATATCCTTTACGCCGAGGTGCTTTCTCTCGTGGGGAATCGTGCCGAGCAGTCTCGCGTCGATTTTATCCTCAAAATCGGACTCGTTCTTGACCGTGTCCCTGAGTATAGAGAAAAGCACTATAACCGCGGCGGCAAGGATCATGGCGGCAGCCGCTGTTTTTAATGCGCTCGTTGAGGTCATTGAGTTTGAGGGTGATTTCGGAACCCCCGCGGGTCTCAGTACGCTTACAACGCCGTTTGTGTAGAGCGTTGAGGTAATCTGCGGATAAACCTTGAGAAGGGCTTTTAACTCCCTGTACGCCTCTTCGGGATTGTCCGCCGTTACCGAGATATCCATAATGTTTGTGCCCTTGTTGACCTTCGCGCCTATTCTGCCGTCAAAGCTTTCTTTGCCCAGATATTCGCAGACCTTCTGCTGCATTGTGGGCTGAACGAAAACCTCGGCGTAAATCTGGGCGATTTCGCTCGACTGCGCAAGGGTCTGCACCGCGTTGGCTTTACCCGCGGCGCTGTTTATTATAACCGTGGCGCGGCTTGTGTATTCGGGATTATATACCACGTGCTTTACAACATAGGTGCCGAGAATCCCTATTACCGCGGCGCAGAATATCACCCAGATATTCCGCAAAAGGTCGCGGACAATGCTGTGCCACTCGATGCCTGCTTTTTTCTCTGTCATCTGTACTACTCCGTTACTCAACTACTGCAATCAGTCTTGTATGGCCGACATAGCCGTATTCGTCCGTCGCGTAATAATCGACGCTGTAAACGCCGGGCTTGCCCGCTTTGAAATCCGTCTGCGTCTTTGTCTCAATATCCGTTTTGAGCCCCAAAGAATCGTAGGTGGCTTTCACATAGCTTTTCCAGTCGGGCGTTTTGCCTTTTTCGACATAGACAAGATACTGCTTTAACTCTATTTCCGCCGTATCTCTGCCTGTTTTTTCAACGAGTATGGGCAGTTCGATTTCGGAAGTGTCGCCCTTAGAGTTCATAACTGTTGCCTTGAGGGTGTAAACTCCCTCCTTGCCCTGCTCGAAATCCTGCGACGAGATTATCACATTCTGCGAGATGTCGCCGTCAAGGCAGTCCGTCGCCCCGACTATTCCCATAATGTTGAACTGCTTGTAAACCGAAAACAGGAGCGGCTGTTTCATTGTGAACTTGGGCGGCGTGTAGTTTGTGTAGCGGATTCTTCTCTGCGCCGTGGTTACGTGATTGTCGGAATCGCTCACGGCGTAGGTCACCTTGCAGCTGCCTGTTTCGGTGAACTTTCCTATTGACTCCACAATCACCCTGCCGGTAAGGTCACCGTCTTTTTTATCAAAGGCGGTAACGCCTTTAAGCAGGTCCGCCTCCTTGGCGTTTACGTTCACCTCGAGCACGCCCTCTTCGATTTTTATAACGGGCACAGTCTTGTCGGATGTGACCTTTTCATCAATGAACACAACCAGAAAGGCGATTACCGTAACTGCCGTCAGCGCGGCAACTGCTATTCTCAATAATTTCATCAGCATAAGTTTTCCCCCGTCAATAGCCGATTGTTTTTTCGTTTTCAAGTATTCTGCGAGGATTATCCGTAAGCAGAAGCTCGGCGTAATCGTAAGAGTATTCCTCGCATAAAAGCTCGTGCGTGTGAATCATATTCGGTGTGCGGATATAGGGCGAATGAGCGTCGGACGCCACAACATCGGCAAGCGAGCGCGAAACAATCGCGTGGGAGGCGTCAAACGCCGCTTTGCCGAACCTGCCCTCAAGCGAGCCCTTGTTTATCTGCAGAAGGCAGCCGATGCTCTTGAGCTTTACAGCGGAATTCACATCCTCGCTCACAAAGCCGTAGCGCTCGGGATGGGCGACCACGGGAATGATTCCCTCCGCGGCAGCCGCCTGAAGTTTTTCGTAAACCGATTCACCCGTTTCGTCAAAATCAAATTCAAACAATGCGTAATCCGAACCGTTGAGCGTAATCAGGTCTCCGCTTTTGAGGAGCTGAAGGGTTTTGTGCGTAAAGAAAATCTCCTGCCCCGAGTAAATTACGCAGTTAATGTTTCTCTTCGCCGTCTCGTTCCGAAGCGCTGTGATTTTCGCGGAGAGTTTCTCACTCCAGTAGTTCGTGTAGGAGCCGGGCACATTGCAGTGAGGCGTGGCGACAATGCCCGAAGTGCCTCTGTCGGCGGCGAGTTCAACCATCTGAACCGCCGTTTCAAGATCCTCCGCGCCGTCGTCGCAGCCGTAGCAAATATGGCAGTGAATATCGTACATAAGGGCTCCAATCCGCAAAAATCGCATAATAAGACATTATATAAAAAGATTATAACAGAAACAGTCCCCCATTTCAACAGTTTTAATGTAATTAAGTATTAAAAACATTTTATAGTTTTAAGACAAAAAAAGAACGGCCCCGAAGGACCGTTCTCCTGTAAATCGCTGTTATGAATTGTAAATGTTGTGGTCCGCCATGGGAACCGTGTAGCAGAAATCCGAGGGGTCACCCTGTATTTGACAGTCGCTGTTGGTATTTGTGAAAATTGTCATTCCAAGGTCGGGATCGGTTACCGTGCAGTTCTGGTCCAAAGCTTCCCAGTTATAGGAGCAGCCCGTGCCGCCGCCCGTCACCAGCGGTATCTGATGAAAGGCAAATGCCGGTTTTGTGTAATTCAGTTTTGCCATTTCAGTTCACCGCCTTTTTGAAAATGTTGATTACCTTCGCGAAAAGTTCCGTAAAGAACTTTATGAGTTTTTCGAAGAAATTCAGTTCCTTTTCGGGTTCATCGTCTGTGCCGGGGTTGTCGGGATTTTCGGGGTTCTCCGGGTTTTCGGGAGTGTCGGGTTCATCCACTGCGGGAACTTTGACCGTGATGCCGGGTGTTGTTCCGTTCGCGCTCGAATAGCCGAAGATTTCCGTGAGTATTACCGAATACCTGAATACGCCTGCCGATTCGGGTGTTGTTTCAAATATGAACTGTCTGCCGTTTTCGGTTTCGGTGTATTCCGTTATTTCAGTGTCACCGATTGTGACCTTTACTATGTTCGCGGGAG
>JAEEGL011434111.1_pt1 | contig 72338 bp, 60 predicted proteins | sample 9134231 | NCBI WGS metagenome assembly JAEEGL01 (sample SAMN16246548, study PRJNA631951) | gut metagenome | biome: gut microbiome; feature: rumen; material: fiber-attached | host: Bos | place: Iran: Karaj | collected 2018-10 | reverse complement strand
CTGATACATCCATCTCATCTGCCATTGTTCCGATGGAATCACCGAAGGCATAGGCAAGATCCTTGTTCCAGGTGCAGGCGATCATAACTGCTGCAGGGAAGCCGATGGAACCCTGGCCTGTGAAGTTGTTGTTGATGGAAGCAGGACCATCACAGTCATAGGTCATAACCTTTCCGATGGAATCAACTGCTGAGGTCTCATATCCGCCGAGGGCGATGAGTGTGTTCATCTCAGCAACAGTGAGCTCATCAAGAAGGCTGTCCCACTTGGGATCATCATAGGATACATCGCGAAGGTCAGCCAGCTTTACGCCGTTCTTTGCGCCTGTTACAGGCATTACATCATCGTCGTTGTTGTAAGCCGTAGGATCATAGTTGGTCTCGTTGAAATATGTTGCCTTGTAAGCATCTGACATCTCAGTTGTTGCAGGTGCTGCTGTAGCTTCTGCGTAATTAGCAAAACCGTCTTTTCTTGAGAGGTATGTGAAGGAATCTCCCTCTGCAAATCCGAACTGATTTGTTGCTGCTACGAAGTCTGACTTGCGCTTGTTGGATTCATCATAAACAACTTTTGAAGCAACATTTACTGTCTCGGAAGCGATCTTGTTGTGTGCGTCTGTGTTGATTGAGATCTCGTAATCTCCTGCGTCAAGGACGTAGCAGCCCTCGCCGTATGTGTCATAGGAAGCCATATCTTCCAGTGCAAAAGAGATCTTTACAGTCTCTGAAGCACCTGCTTCAAGAAGGGAAGTCTTTTCAAAAGCAACAAGGTTTGCTGCTGACTTCTCAATTCCGCCGTTCTCATAAGGAGGATTGTAGTAAACCTCAACCACGTCCTTACCGGGTACATTTCCTGTGTTGGTTACAGTTACGTCAAAAGAAATCTCTTTTCCGTCGTTGTTAACAGGACCCATCTCCTGTGTGAAGGTTGTGTATGAAAGTCCGTATCCGAAGGGATATACAACTGCGCTGTCATAGTCAAAGTCCATGTTGCCGGCCTGTGCCTCAGCGAAAGCTGTCTCGTAGAATCTGTAGCCCACATAGATACCCTCAACATAGTTTACAAATGTGGGATAAGCCATGCCGCCCTCAGCGAACATGTTCTCGTATCCGAACTCTGTCATGTTAGTGTAATCAAAGTCGCCAAAGTTGTTGGCTGTAGGTGTTGCGTGAAGATCAGCAACGAAGGTGTCTGCTGTCTTTCCTGAAGGGTTAACCTGTCCTGCAAGGATTTCGCCAAGTCCGTCAAAACCTGTCTGGCCTGTGCCGGGACAGTAAAGAACTGACTTGATCTGTGAGTAATCATTTACAAAACCAAGTTCCATGGCGTTAGCTGAGTTAACAACAACGATAACCTTGCTGTAGTCGGATGTAACCTTGTCAAGAAGAGCCTTCTCTCTGTTTGAGAGCTCAAGATATGACTTGTTTGCATCCAGGTCGTCAGCCTGCTCGGAGTAGCGTGTTCCCGTGCCGCCGAAGAAGCTGTTGGGATCGAAGTTATAGGTGTCTTCGCCGTCATAGTTTACAGGAAGATCGGCACCCTCACCGCCTGAACGTGCGATGAAGAAAATAGCTGTATCAGAGTAGTCTTTTGCAGATGTGAAAAGATCGCCATACTCATCGATTGTAGGCTCAGGTATTGTCCAGTCCTGACCCATCATACCTACTGAAGGTCTTGAATCTCTCCAGCCCTTGTAGAAGTCAACCAGCTCCTAGTTGTACTCGATGCCTGCATCAGAAAGGCCCTGAAGGAAATCTACTGTAGGATACGCTGCAGAAAGAGCTCCTGAACCGGTTCCGCCATAGATGGGGTTGGTTGATGACCAGCCAAATACGTTTACCTTGGTTCCTGATGCAAGAGGAAGAGCAGCCCCATCGTTCTTAAGAAGAACTATGCCCTCCTCTGCGATCTGTGTGCAGAGTTCCTTGGCTTTCTCGGAGGATTCCTCAGAGATCTTGCCTCCGCCCATGGCCATGTTTACCATTGAGTAAACAGGTCCCATTAAGATGTTTGTTACGACAATTACCAGTGTCAGAAGAAATACAAGCCATGCCTGCTTTCTGACAAAGCCCTTTAAAGGCTTCTTGATCGCAACTGCTGCGATGGTGCAGATGATTGCTGCTAAGAGTACCACGCCGATTATTACCAGCTGTGGGATCATTGTTTGTAGTACGGCAATGACGTCCGCGATGTTGATAGATAACATTTCTTTTTCTCCTTCCCTTATAAAACAGTGGTTGTTTTATTTATCTAAAAGAGTGGTCAGCTCTTTTTGATCTGTATTCAGCCCCCGCCGGTCTCCGGGGACGGGATAGTGGTCCATTCTTCAGTTCCTGGGTGTCTCCGGGAAAATGATCTTGTTTACAAAGAAGAACACAATCATGGATACTCCTCCGTTGAGCACTGTGGTTCCTATGTTGTAGAGCCATGCAGGAACGAACATTCCCGCAACAGCCACCCATATGCAGTTGATGGAGTTAACGATGCAGGTGATCACGATGAAGGCCAGCACATACCATGCGATCTGTTTGCCGGGCTTGTCGTGGTTCCTGAACACGAACAGCTTCTGAATGGGGAAGTTGATGCACTCACCGATGATCATGGCAATCATGTATGCAGTGAAATATGCAAGTCCCCCGTGAGCCTGGTCATAACCGAGGATGTTCCACTCAAAGGTCTCTCCGAAAAGAGTCACCGGAATCCCGGGCCATCCAAAACTCCTGTCTCCCATAAAGGCAAAGGCCGCAGGGAGAAAGGTCAGAAGCAGATATTTGAACACTGTTATGGCGTTACTTACTATTACGAAGAGTCCGCCTTCTCTCACCCATTTGGCTATTGCCGGGTGTTTTTCTGCAAAATCATTCCAAAACTTCATTTTTCATTCCTCTCATTTTTGAATCTTAGCTTCATAGGCCTTGTTCTTCTTGCCGTTCCTGAAGTAGCCGCCTATTATGGTGCCCAGGCCCTTGAAGAAGTGCCCGTTCACCAGATTCACGATACCGTCCACCATTTCCATGCTTACAGCGCCGCCGGTCATCTTGGCCATGGCCCTGAAGGGCATGTTGTAGATGAAAAGAATGTTCAGATCAGGCGTGCCCTTGTCGTCAGCTTTTTTCTTCATGGCTGTGAGACGGTTGTAGGCAAATCTTGCAAGTCCGCTCTTGGCGTAGTACATCTGGCAGATGGCATCGTTCTTATTAAGAAGTCCTGACCACTTGCCGTCGGGAATCGGCCTTCCCAGGAGCTTTTCAAACTCTTTATCAGAAACGTTCTCGATCCTGCCGCTGTAGTAGGCCAGCATTTCAGCCTTGTCATAGGGGTAAAGATCTGTTGTCTCCCCCTTCATTATCTGAGAAGTGAGGTGGATCCTGACGCTGCTGGAGCCAACCATGATCTGGTAGCTTCCGTCCTCGATCTCCCACTTGTTTGTCTTAACGTTGAAATATCTGAAGGTCTTGTCATCGAAGGGGATGGTGACCTTTTTGCTCTCGCCTGCCTTTAAGAATACCTTGGTAAAGCCCTTGAGCTCTTTTGCAGGTCTGAAGACCTTACCACCCGGAAGTGATACATAGAGCTGTGCAGCCTCTGCCCCGTCGCGGTCTCCGGTGTTCCTGATGGTGAAGGTGGCCCCCTCATCGCTTACGGAAAGGTCGCTGTACTCAAAGGTTGTATAGGAGAGGCCAAATCCAAAGGGATAAAGAACCGGTACCCCAGCTGTGTCGTAGTATCTGTAGCCAACATATGGTCCTTCCCTATACTCAGAAGAGCGCTCGCGGCTTGGATAGTAGCGATAAACCGGTGTATCCTCAAGGCGCCTCGGAATGGTCTCTGAGAGCTTACCGGAGGGATTAACCCTGCCTGTTAAGATGTCCAGGACTGCTCCTGCTCCCGCCTGTCCGTTAAGGTAACAGTGAAGAAGAGCCTTGAAGTAGTGGTGCCAGGGCATCTCGATGGCAGAGCCTGCGCTTATGATTCCCACCAGATTGCTGTTAGCGCCGCCAAGCTCCTGCAAGAGCTCTATCTGGTTCTGAGGGATCCTCATGTGGGTCCTGTCCATTCCCTCTGACTCCGAGTCCTCGTTGAGTCCGAAGAAGAACAGTACGATATCTGCCTTCTGGGCCAGGTCCAGAGCCTCTTTCCTGGTCTCTGCATCTGCCTGTCCGTTTCTGGAATAGCCCCTGCACATGCCAACAACCTGAAGGTCGTAGCCGGAAACAAGTTCCGATACAGTCTCTATCTTAGTGGGATTTACCAGCGATGAGCCGGCTCCCTGATATCTTGGAACAAAGGCGAAATCTCCGATAATGGCAACCTTTGCCCCGGGCTTAAGAGGAAGAATCTTCTCCTCATTCTTTAACAGGATTGTGCTCTCTGCCGCAGCCTGTCTTGCTATGGCGTGATGAGCATTCTTGTCAAAATCATCCTTTTTGTTCTGGGCATTGACGTAAAGAGTCATGACTGCGTCAAGAAGCTCATCCACTCTCTCGTCCAGATCCTTCATGGTGATCTTGCCTGAGTTCACCGCATCCACCAGCTCTCTTGCGGAGTCAAGTCCGGGATTGGGCATCTCAAGGTTTGAGCCTGCCGCAACTCCAAGGGCGTGGTCGTTACTTGCGCCCCAGTCGGTGATCACGATTCCGTCAAATCCCCACTCGTCCCTGAGGATCTCTTTTAACAGGTGCTTATTCTCATTGGCATAGGTGCCGTTGACCTCGTTGTAGGCGCTCATGATGGTCTTGGCCTTGCCCTCTTTGACTGCAATCTCAAAGCCTGTCAGGTAGATCTCGCGAAGTGTCCTCTCGTCCACCACTGAATTCATGGCCATTCTGCGAAGCTCCTGGGAGTTAACAGCAAAGTGCTTGGGGCAGGCGTACACGCCCTGAGACTGGATACCCCTTACATATGAAGCAGCCATCTTACCTGCCAGGTATGGGTCCTCTGAGAAATATTCAAAATTCCTTCCGCAGAGAGGACTTCTCTTTATATTAAGTCCGGGGCCCAGAAGTACGTTGACACCCTCTGCCATGGCCTCTTCACCAAGGGTCTCTCCAAGCTTTTCTCCCAGCTCCTCATTCCAGCTGTTGGCTACCGTAGCTGCTGTAGGGAAGCAGGTGGCGGGAAGGGAAGCGTTAAGTCCCAGATGGTCGCCGGCTCCTGCCTGCTTTCTGATACCGTGAGGTCCGTCGGAGCAGAAGATCGAAGGGATCCCAAGTCTTTCAAAGTCCCTGGTCTGCCACTCGCCCTTTCCGCTAAGAAACGCTGCCTTTTCCTCAATTGTCATCCTGGAGATAATATCCTGATATTTCATAAGTCCATCCTCTACTAAAAAACTGAATTTTAACAAAAAAAGAGTCATGAAGCCCTGTCGTAGCGCGTACGCCTGTCCGACGGGGACCTCATGACCCTATATTATCACTATGAATCTGTCGTGCCGTTTTTGTCACAAACGGTAAGAATTTTGTCCTGAACTGCAGGGGAAGGATAAAAAAATGACTAAGTACCGTTACCTCTTTAGCCTTATCCTGCCCTTATTCCACAATTGTCTTTTCTATATAAGTGGCGGAACCGTAGGCCTTGACAGGGTTACCGTTCTCGTCAAAGACCGTGGTGTACCTGACGATAAAGGGAACCCTCTCTCTGGTAAGCGGTATTACAGCCTCCAATGAGGGTACGCCCTCCTCAAGCTTTCTGTGCCACTCCCTGTACATGTCAGCGTAGTCCGGCGGGAAGATGCCCATGGCTATGGCGGGTTCAGGGTAGTCCTTAAGAAGCGGCGGAAGCCCAAGGTCGCGGATGCACCTGAAGCACGGCCTCATCTCCCTGGTGCCGATGTCGTACTCCCAGGCATAGATGTTGGCATGCTCGCTGGCGTATCTGAAGCGCTGCTCGCTCTCCGCCACCTGCTCGAAGTTAATCTTCTCCTTGGTGACGTTGTGGATCAGGGCATAGATTATGTACTGATCCTCCGCCCTGCCTATGACCCGCATGTTGGTGCGGATGCACACCCTGTCCTCGCCGCAGCACTTGGAATTAAGGACACGCCAGGTGTCGCAGGTCTCCTCCTGTCCCGACTCGATGGCGCGGGTTATGGTCTGCTCATAGATAATGCGGCTCTGGGGATCGAAGTATTTCCAGGGATTGTTCTCTATAAAGTCCTTCTCAGAGATGTTCATGCCGATCTCTGTGACGTACTTGTGATTGACTCTTATGATCTCAAGCTCGCCCCTCTTGTAGAAAAAGATGGCGGCGCCCCCTACAAACTGATTGAAGATCAGGGTCTCCAGTGATTTCGGATCCCAGAATTTCTCGGCGTCAAAGGTGTCCACCAGCTTCAGGGAAGCAGCTGTAGCCTCGTGCTGGGTCGCAATAAGCTTCTCCATAAACTCTTTTTCCGGAACAGGCTTGGAATACAGGTAGCCCTGTACATAGTTGCTGCCGATGCTCTTCATGAACTCCGCCTGCTCAAGGGTCTCAACGCCCTCAGCGATTATGGGGGTGCTGAGCCACTTGGTCATCTGCACGATGGAGCGCAGGATTATGCCTCCGCGTCCGCCGATATCGCCGTTGATAAACTTAATGTCAAGCTTGATGACGTCCACATCAAGGTCTTTCAATATATTCAAAGAAGAATAGCCGCTGCCAAAATCGTCCATCTCCACCACGTAGCCGTAGTCGTGGAACTTCTTGATGACGGAACTCACCAGCTCCATTCCGCCAATGGCAGAGGTCTCCGTCAGCTCCACCCTTATGAGCCTTACAGGCACTTCATACTCCTGCCTTATCCTCTCCACCTCTTCCACATAGTCATGCTTGTAGATGTCATTTCTGGACATGTTAAAAGAAATGGGAACCGTGGGGATGCCATTGTCCATGCAATAGCGCTGGAACTTGCAGGCAATGCGGGCCATATGAATGTCGGCCCTGTAGAGAATGTCGTTCTCCTCAAGAACGGGAATAAAATCGGATGGATACTGCAAGCCGTCCACCGGATCCTGCCAGCGCATTAGAGCCTCAGCGCCGGTCATCCTGCCTGTAGCGTGATTGTACTGGGGCTGGTAGTAGGCAAAGATATAGCCATTGGATAAAGCATCGTCGAATCTCTCCAAAAACTCCTTGGCCGTTAATCTTCTTGACATAGGCACCTCCGGAAAAAGACAGCAGACCGGGCAGTCAGACGTTAGCCCGAACATGAACAAAAAGCCTTCCACCCTTATTTTACGGGATTGGGAAGGCTTTTACAACCGTATAAATCCAGTATTTATCTGCATTTGCGGGATTTTTTCTCGATAAAACAAAGGCCCCTATATATAGGGTTTTGTTATGATTTGTTTAGATTCGGTAATTGTTTCTTTTCAGAGATTTTAGTCTTTCTTAATCGTTTTCGTAACTTTTTCGTTCTATACTATATCTTGTGCATAGATGAATTCAAAAACAGTGAAATGTGATCCGAGGACGGATCAAGGAGGAATAATCAGTATGAAAAACAGAGAGAAAAGCAACATTCGTGTATTTAACAGGATATCCGATATAGCTCTTGCAACAATAATCCTCGGCATCGCCATGATGGTCTTTGGCCTCTCAATGATAGCCGGCTCAACCATCAGCATGGCCCGGGGCTACAGTCTCATAGACTCATCCTCAAGTCTTCTTTTCTTTGCGCTTCTCCATGGGATAAGCTTTGTGGCTGACGGAGTGCTTCTTGCAACCTTCTGCATCCTGGTTGCAACAGTAAGTCCTCTTTCAATCCGCATGAAGGTCCTGTACATTGCAGGCACTGCCCTCACCGCATTCAACGCGCTGAACCTTATCCTTGGGATCGCACTTAAGACAAACGGCTTCGGCTACGTGGTTTCCGTAGCAGGCCTTGCCATTTCAGCAATGATCGTGCTGCTGACAAGAAAGCTCATCATGAAGACCAGGGAAATGGTGGACGCACAGAGCGCAAGGGTTGTTTATGGGGGACTTAAGAAGGTTGGGTGACGTCCCCAATGACTCCAGAATTGCAATAATGCAATTTCAGGACGTATAATTGCTATTCTTTATACCAAAATGCAATTTGTCGCATCTCAAATGGATAATTCTATGTCTTTTTATATCCTCTGAAATAGTTTATCTATACCATCCATAAATGGTTCTTACTGCCTACCCAAGCAGTGTCAGCACTCCCTGCTTGGACTGATTGGCCTGGGCCATGAGGCTCTGGCCTGCTTGGGCGATTATCTGTGTATTTGAGTAATACTGCATTTCAGAAGCCATATCCGTATCTCTGAGCTTTGATTCTGATGCCGTGGTATTCTCAACCACATTGTCAAGATTACGAATTATATGTTCCAGTCTGTTTTGAACTGAACCAAGATTGGCTCGTTCCTGTGAATTTTTGTCTATGGCGTTCTTTATCTTATCGATAGCAACACGGGCGCTGCTTCCGTCAGAGTCCTTTACATCTATGTCATCAACTTCAAGCGTGGCAGCGTTCACGGGGCTAAGCTCAAAGCTATAAGTATGCTCAGCCTCCGACCCAACCTGCAGACTTACAGTAAGCGGGCCATCCAAGAGCTTGATTTCATTAAATGTGGTGGTCTCTCCAATTCGGTCAAACTCTTCTGAAATCTGGCTCAATTCATCCTGTATGTTTTCCCGGTCTTCATATGTCATGGTCTCATTGGCCGCCTTAACACACAGTTCATTCATTCTCTGAAGCATGTCATGCACTTCATTGAGCGCACCTTCAGCTGTCTGAACCATGGAGATCCCATCCTGGGCATTGAATGAAGCCTGCGTAAGTCCCCGGACCTGCCGCCTCATCTTTTCAGACATAGCAAGGCCCGCCGCATCATCTGAAGCGCGATTGATCCTGTACCCCGAAGAGAGCTTCTCTGCGGATTTACCAACGTTGATGTTTACTATTCCATTCATCCTGTCGGCATTCATGGCAGACAGATTGTGTTGAATGACCATATCGCAGCTCCTTTCCTGTGCAATAAAAAAATATCTTCTAATATATATCTATATCGGCTGGCCTATATAAAAAGAAAAGCTGCATAATTAAAAATATTATTAAATCTTAATCACAGATATTTCTCGGGTTCATTCAGGAAAAGATCCGTTACTCCAAGTGCCTCATACCTAAAAATATCCATTTTGCCACCTGTTGGCCTTTCAGGAAAGAGATGTCCCGAAAACCAGGCTCTTACTGTGCGGCTGTAAAAATATGCATCATCGATGTCGATCATGTTTCCATATGGATGAAGGGCAAAAGTAAAAGAATTCCCTGCCTTATCGCAATCGCTCCCTGCCTCATCTGAGCTTTCACCCTCATGACTTTCTTTTGAGCTTTCAGCAGGGGTTTCTTCACTCTCATTGAAATACCGCTCAAGCCCCATGGCTTTGTAGAGGCAGTCCGACACCTTGCTGTCAAGCACTCCAAGTTCTGCCTCCGGATCAAGCTCGTGCACTCTTACCAGTGAGTCCGCATAAAAAGTTGAGTAAACAATGGCATCCTGAACGCCAAACTCCCGGACCATATCCACTATCTTCCCTTCCATTCCGGGATAGGAATAAATACTGTTTTTAAGCTCAATATTTAACCTGATCCCCCGAGATGCTCCTGCCTCATCACCCCTTTTGTACTTCAAGAGCTTAGGAGCCACTAGTTCAAACACTTCACGCATTGTCGGAATGTGCTCAACCTTCTCTGTTCCGGTATAAATATGAAGATTGTTAAGTTCAGAAAGAGTAAAGTCCCTTACGTTTCCAAATCCATCCGTAGTCCTGTCAACTCTTTCATCATGGATGACTACCAGCTCTCCATCCCTGGTAAGCTGTATATCCAGTTCGATCCCCGCCAGTCCCGGTATGTTCATGGCCTTTTCAAAAGCTGTTATCGTATTCTCCGGATACATCTGACTGCATCCTCTGTGCGCCCATATATTCAATGCCAAACCTCCTTGTGGATAAGTTATTCATTAATGCCTGAATATGTTTTCAGGAATTTCTCAAAGACCCCCGCTCTGGCAATGGCCTCATCCTTTTCTTTCTTATATAAGGCTTCAGTCTGCGAAGCTAATTCCGCGCCTTCCTCCAGCTCGCTGATGCGTCTGGCAAACTCTTTAAACTCGTAGCGCAGCCCATCACTTTCAAAGGCGACCACATATCTGTCCACCTTATTGGGATCTTCATATCGCACCTCAAAGCAGCTCGTCCTCCACCAGGGTGATGGCGCAAGGATATAGCCCTTTGTCCCGGTGATAAGAAGCTGCCCTTCGCTTTTTGCTGTCAGGCCGCACTTGGCTGTGGCAAGGCGAGCCAATGGGGACGTTACAGATTGACTCGTCTTCGATGAGTCAATCTGTAACGTCCCCGTTGACTCACCCCAACTAAACATAGCCTTCGAATACCCATCAACCCCGGAAGCAGTAGGAATGCGCATAAAACTTACATCCCTGTAGTCAGTCCCAAGGAATCTGAATATCGGCAGCATATTGTAGGTGCCAAACTCTGTAAAGGCTCCGCCAATAGCCCCGGGATCAAACTCCCTGCCTCCCGGCAGAGTCAGCCTAGTAAAGGCGGCTTCCACATCAACAATATCTCCGATAACGCCACTTGCAACAACCTCCTCAAGCTTGGCAAAGCCCGGACAGTAAGCAGTCTTTATGGCCTCCATAAGAACTGCTCCGCGCCTGTCTGCAGATTCATAAAGCTCTTTGGCCAGCTGCGGATCCATAACCATAGGCTTCTCACACAGAACATGCTTTTTAAGCTCCAGCATCCTGCCGGCATAGTGATGATGGGTCCCATGGGGCGTTGCGATATATACTGCATCCACGCTTTCGCCGAAGACTTCCAGGTTAGGTGACGCCTTGGCATTCTCAAGCCTTTTTGCAAAATCTCTGGCATGGTCATAGTTGGGGTTATATACCGCGACAACCTCAAACTCCGGCACATATTCCAGTTCCTTTAATGCTCTCTTGGCAATTCGACCTGTTCCAATGATTCCCAGTTTCATAGGCGTCCTCCTTGTACTTTGAGATTCATCATTTTTGTACAAAAACTTGCTATCATCAATCTATCGTTATTGCTGAACACAGTCTGCTATACCAGAGCCGATCCATCTATCCTTGAGGAGAAATATTCACCAATCCTTGCTATCATTCTAAGGGCATCCTCCTTGAGTTCCGGCGGAAAGCAGTCCAGTACTGGGGCGGTTTCAAAGCTTAAAACATGCTCAAAGCCTATGTCCTTAAGCCCCTTCAGCACTCCCTCCCAGTCAAGAACACTGGTATTTTCCCTGGTCCTGGTGAAGGTAAAGGGCAGCTGATGAAGGTCCGCGATACCGTCATTCTCATGAATATGTAGAACTTTGAGGCGCTTTCCCAAGGTGGTAATAAATTTATACGGGTCAAGCCCAACCAGGTTTCCATGACCGGTATCATAGCAAAATCCCAGGACCTCAGCCCCGTATTTATCATTCATTCTGTCTATTCTCTCTGCTGCCTTATAGGCACTGCAGCCCGGCCCTTCCACCAGGTGAGCCCCAAGGCCGTTATAGAGATTCTCCATGCACATGGTTATGCCATATTCAGCCGCCCTGGGCGCCAGAGACTCCAAGAATTCTTCGGTCCTGGCCCATTCAGCCTCCTCACTGCCATAGTATCTGGCAAGCTTAAAGCCGTGAATAACTATATGATGGCACCCAAGGAAGTGGCACACCTCCAGACTCTTTGGCCCAACCTCGTTCCACAGATAGTCGTTAAGCTCTGCTTTTGCCCCGGGAACAAATGTAGGGTAAGGCATATGCATCTGATTGATGCGGATCCCTGCCGCCTCAGCTCCTTCCTTGTGCGGGGAAAAGAACTCCCGAAGTTCCTCCACGGATCTTCTGAAAAATCCGTTGTTCACCTCCTCGTAGAGCTCCTTATTTATCTGATATTTATTTAAAGAGAAATCGCAGCAGCTGAATCCGGCCTTTTTGAGAAGCGCAAATCCTTCATAAGGCCTGTCATCAAATACTACGTTCTTACTCTGAACTCCTATTTCAATACTCATGACTTCGCCCCCTTCCCCGCATTTGGATCTGCCGCCATATCCAGCCTGTCCATGTGGAAAGTAGACAAATATTCGTCGTTAAACCATTCGATAGGATTGGGAAGATTCATTTCACGTAACTGTGCCTCAATCTCACGATAATACGTGTTACAGATAAAGATTGCCGTGTCAGGAGACAGCTCTTTTAACTTCTCAGGGCTCTCGATCGTAATCCCATAGAAGTCCTCTCCCCACCTGGAAGAGTTGTTGTCACAGGTAAAAAGTGGAGGATAGTCCTTGCCGTAATTGCTCAGATACTCCCTGCACATATTGCCGGCACCAAAGAGCACTCTCTTATGGTATTTCTTAATTACCTTTTCAATATTGCACTGCCACAGGAAGAACCTGCCCACTTCGTAACCAAGCTTTAAGACATGCTGATTGAGCATTGGCGAGAAAGCCTTGTAGGTATCGCCAAAATCCATGATAAGATCTCCGTCAAAAGAGATCCCACGAAGTGCCCTGAATACTCCAAGCCAGTCTGTCATTGGCCCCCTGGCACAGGCTGCGTATGGAAGCAGCGAAGCATCATGAATGCCATCACAGTCCCTGATGATCACCGCCTCAAGCCGCTCTCCCAGCGGTGCCATGGCAGAGTAGAGATCCTGCCCGCAAAGGGTCGCCGTGCCCACATCAAAGGCGAGGGCAAAGCGAGGTGCATGAGTGGTGTCCGCTGCAGCGTTCTTTTCCGTGTCAGCCATAGCACCTGCTGAATCTGATTTCTCGCCTGTTGTTGCTCCTGATGCTGCTTCGTTGAGTTCATCCACCCAGCGGCAGGACTCCTCAGGCTCTGCGCAGATCCCGCGGATCAGATGACCATTTATGCTCCTGGCTCTGTTTACAAGAAGGATCCTGATGTCGCTTCCAAGCTCATCCGCAGTTTCTGCCAGCTCCAGGTAAAAAGATCTGTTGACAGGCCACTCATCTTTCGCATCCAGCCCTGCAAAGAGAGGATGAACAATGATCCTCTTGCAACCGGCTGCTATGGCGGCCTTTAGTGACTCTTTCCCAAGTCTTCTGTATATCTCATTGATCCTTTCTGCATTTGCAGGCTGCTCTTTTTCCAGTTTAATATCAGGGGCAGCATACGGTGCAAGGGCGGTATCAATTTCCAACCCCGCATTCCCTGCAGTCTTAACAAGAAGCCTTTGCGTCTCTTCCAAAAGCCTCTCCGGCTGCTCCGTCAGATACACCACGCCCGCTACCCGTCTGAAATTGTTGCGCCGCAAATTGTCAATTTCCTGTTCTGTGCAAATAGCAGAAACGTCCAGCATGCCTGCATCAAATCCTGCTGCCTTAATATCCTTCATCCCCTGAGCAGGACTGAGAGGATTCATTATTCCTTTAGGTCTACAGATAAGTCTCATGTCAGTTTTGTCCTTGTTAACAATTTGTATTAAAGTTGTGGAGAGTTGTGGAAGAAAAAACAAGTTGTGGAGAGTTGTGGAAGGTTGTGGAAACTCCCACAGCTATTTGCTATAATAATATTAGTTTATCAAGGAGGCGTACATCATGCAATTTGAAGAGATCAACAATCCCTACACGCTGCAGTTCAGCTATATCCCCCCACAGTTTATCGAGAGAACACTGGTGACCAATGAGCTTATAAACAATTTCACCAGAAAGGTTCCCACCTATCGGGGAATGTTTATCACCGGAGTCAGAGGCTGTGGCAAAACTGTAATGATGGGAGATGTACGCAACAAAATCGAAAAGCTGGATGACTGGATAACTGTGGATCTCAATCCCGAGAGTAATCTTCTTGATTCCCTCGCCAGAAGCCTATACATGATACCTGAAATCAAGGCTCTTTTTGTAAGAGCAAAATTGGACTTTTCCGTACTGGGCATAGGTGTACATCTGGAAAATGCCGAACTTGTTGCTTCCAACGAAGAAGATGCTCTTATCATGATGCTACGAGTATTAAAAAAAGCAGGAAAGAAGCTTCTTATCACCATCGACGAGATAACCTATAATGCAGATGTTGCTCGCTTTTCCCACTCCATGTCTTCCTACGCAAATGCCGACTATGACATTTATGTTCTCATGACAGGACTTATAGAAAACATAAGAGCCATCAAGAACAATAAATCCCTCACTTTCCTCTACAGAGCAAAAGTTAATGAACTGGATAGCCTGAATATTACTGCCATATCTGCAGATTACCAAAAAGTATTTTCAGTAAATCGGGAAACAGCAGATATGCTTGCCTTCTGCACCAAAGGATACTCTCTTGCTTTTCAGGCTCTTGGTTTCCACTATTGGAATGCTCTTTGCAGCAACAACGATCCTGAAAAAATAGACATTGAAGACGTATATCGCAAGCTTGATATCACTCTGTCAGAGCTCTCCTACGAAAAGATATGGGCTGAAGTCTCACCCGGCGATAAAAAGGTATTGTACGCGATCAATTCTTTGTCAAAGCAGAATGGGCAATCTCTCGTAAAGGTCGAAGAAATCAGAGATCTGGCCGGAATGACTTCAAACACCTTCACCACCTATCGAAAGCGCCTTATGGATGGTGGAATAGTAGATGGTAAGCAGTATGGATTCCTCGCTCTCAAACTCCCAAGATTTGGGGAGTTTATTGATATGTGTCCTGCGATTTAAGACAAGACCAGGACAACCTCGTCCACTATATGTATATTATAAATGTACACGTCTATTTCAAGGTAATGAACAACCTCTGCTATTCTGAGGTCACCAGTTTTGCAGATCTTCGAGGCGGAAATTCTCCGGTGGTTACGGATTAAAGCAGCTCAAAGTATTGACGTTCTAATGCGCGGTTATCTGAGACAATTTTCCATGGAGAATTCTGCCAACCCATGAAAGTAATATGTTCGCAACAGCCAATTTCAGCTGCAAGTGTTTCCAGATGAGCTCTCTCATCACCATCACCAATTATTGAAAACTCCCAATCTGTCTTAAGCAGTTGAATAGCCCTCAGTATAAGATCTACGTTTTTTTCCTTTGATAAGCGGCCAATATAAGCCACTTTGTTGGTATTTCTATTATCAGAGTAATATTTTTTTTCAGGATCAAAGGTGTTGTTGACACGATATATGAGTTTTGAAGGCAGATGACTGGATATATCTAACGCAATGTTGTCGCTTATTGCATAGAAAACGTCTGCATATTGCAATATTTTCCATATGTCACTATTTCCGGAATCATATGACTGGATTTCACTGTGAGGCCAGAATACAACCGGGACCGCATGATCTGAGTCCAATAGGGCACCTTTTGCAACATAAACCAATTCCGGAGTACCTGCTGTAATAACAATGTCAGGCAAAGCCGGCTCCTCTGTTAATAGGTCATGATACTTTGCTCTACACTGATCCCAAATAAAAGAACGTCCAAATCCAAGGGATTTGAACGTGACATTATCCGAATACCATTTTACATTTGTTTCAATAATCTGGACAAATCGTACATTGCAATCGTGATATGCCAGATAAGAAGCTGTACGATCCAACGCAAACTCAAATCCACTTCTTGTTCCCAATAATAATTGAATATCGATATTGATCAAATAGGCCTCCGTTAAATGATTTGCTTTTTTACCATCATTCCCTTACCCAGGTTCCTTGTCTATCAGTTCCTTAATCTTACTGGAGCTGGTTTCCTGTGTGTATGGAAAAATGACAAGGTCAGAATTCATATTTCTTAACCAGTTGCGTATTCCCTTCCAGTATGGATCATCAGCATAATCACTTCCACAAAACTGCGCGTCATAGTGGTACCTTCTGTAGGCTTCCTCCGGCCCAGGGGCATCCGGAGGCACCATTACCACCTCATCAACGTACCTGCAGGCTGCAACTACTGCCGCTCTTTGTTCATACGGAATGTGCGGCGTAGTCTTCTTACTGTTCATTACCTGTTCATCAGTTACCACTCCAACAATAAGATGGTCGCATAACTCCTTAGCCCTTCGCAAGAGGTTAACATGGCCAACATGAAAGAGATCAAACACACCGGATATGTATCCTACAGCATATTTCTTTGAAGCTGCTTCATTAGCCTCTGATTCCAGTCCACCTTCTGCCACAATAGCATCGGAAGCTTTTATCTTTATCGGCCTTTCATAGTCCGCATCAGGATTAAATACACTGATGTTCTTGACGCCAAGATCTTTAAGCTGCTGAAACACGTTTTCATATCTCTTTATGCAGATAAAGACCTTACAGTTATCCTTATCTTTTTCCTTAAGGATATCTGGAGAAAGAACTTTAATGCCCGACAGCTCTTTTCCCTGACGTTCTTCGTTGTTATCAATAAAAGCACTTATATCCATGTAAGTACTGTATCTGGAAAAGAATCTTTCCGCGAAACGTCCTGATCCGAAAATATACAGCTCCTTTCCTTTAATATCCCTGAATATATTCCTAAATATCCTGTCATACTCTGCTTCAGTGAAATTGATGCGATTGCGGTTAAGAGCTGCTGTCTGCCCCTGTACTCTGGTCCGCTGTGTATACACACTAAGCGCCTTATGGTTCCTGAGGCTCTGCAGAAAACGCCCCTCAAAGCTTCGCCAGAAATCAATGTTTTTAAGAAGCCCGTACCTTTCCTGAATCTCTTTTCTAGGAAGCACTTTATCCATGTCGAGATTGTAAATAAGATCAACCGTGCGGCTTTTTAGTGCTTTCAGCGGAAGGTCATCAATAACGAATTCCTGATCATAAAAAACAAACTCGCCATCCATCACAAAACAGTTCAGACACACAAGATCTATGTATCCTTTTCTTAGTATCAGGCCAAGCTCCTTTTGCTCCTCTTCGCTTCCAAAAGCCATGTTTCTCCATTTGTACTTATTTGGATCATCAGGTTTGGAGTCCTTCCAGTTGGGTTCAAAATGTTCCCAGTCCACCTCAACGTAGGGCTTTATTTCAGAGGAGCTATCCACCAGTTCCATAAAACGATCCAGTTCAGAGAGAAATTTCTCTTTATCTGACCAAAAGAGCTTTCTAAAATATTCCGTTGCTGTCATAGCCTTGATGTAAGGCATCTCGTAAACGCCATCCGTAACAGTTCCGGAAATAGTCTTAATCCCCCTTGCATTCAGGTAGTTATTGTTTTCACTTATCTGTTCAATCCTTGAAATGCCCTCAGGATAAGCGGCTCGCTTTATGACTGTTCCACGCCTTGTAATAGTTGTATAAATAGCGTATTCGCGCCCCCGGTCCAGGGATGAAGTAACTGTAAGCATGTTTGAAAGCTGCCCATCTGCACTTATTTCCAGAAGATAGCCGTTGGCCATTAAGTGGAAAAGACCATTCTCAACCATGGTCCTATATAATTTTTCTTCATCAAGGAAAACGGTATCAGGGCTTCTGTACTGGGCATCCACCCTTATGTCCAGCTCTTCTTCAGGCATATAATCCTCTGCAAAAAGAAGTCTCGGATTCTCCAGTACAGGCATAACCGAGTAAAAACGACGCGAAGTAAATCCAGTACTGTCCAGCATACGCTCAACTTCCGCTTTTGTATAAGCTCTGCCTTTCTTTTCGCCGTTTAAGTTATCCTGGAAGAAATAGTTATCTATTCCGTCAAAACAATTGCCGGTAAAAGCATCCTTATCCCCCACAAAATAACGCATTCCAAGTCTGTTTTCCAGACCGAGTAGAATGCGACCGGAGGGAGCAAGAAGACATTTTAAGACAGAAAGAAATGCCGCCGGATCTCCGGATTTTTCAAGAGCTCCAAAGCCGATGATGTAATCGTACGTCTTGTCTTTAGTCTCCATCAAGATCTGCAGCTTAATTCTATCCACTTCAAGCCCGGCATCCTGCAGCATTTCAAAAAGGACTTCCCCCTCCGGAAGTCCTCCTGAAATAAATAGAGCTCTTTTGCCCCTATTAAATTCATACCATCCGATCAGTGCCTTTGGAAGTTCCCTCTCCAGGTTCTGAGCGGAGTGTTCGTTAAAGTAAATGTTCAATGTTTAGTATCCTTATATATTCAAAGGCTCCCGTTATGGGAGCCCTTAATAGATCATTGTTGCACATAATTATTTTATTGTTTTACCGCCAGCATACCACTTTCCTCAAGAACAGCATTAACCACGTCACTAGAAACATTTGACTTCTTTGCTATCTGTTCAATTGACATGGTATCCTTAAAACTAGTTTTAATTCTAGTTTCCATCTCTGTCTTCTCCACAACTCTTCTTGCATCTTTCTTAACATCATCCTCTATCTCGTCCTTCATTAACTCTTTCATTACTTAGCTCATAGTTTTTCCCTCTGCCTCTTTTAAGGCAGCCATGGTAAACTCCCCATTTCTGAGACGATGACCAATCTTCCTTGCGTTGCATGCGTATATAGCATAATCTTCTTCAGTCACTTCCTTAAGCTTCTCTTCCAGTTGATATAAAGAACTGACAGTAAATCCAACGTTATTCTCAAGAACAAACTTCGCCATAGCAGCTTTATCCCAAATAATCACAGGGAGCCCTGACGCTAGATAAAGTGATAGTTTATGAGGGCTGTTCATGGTAAGATAATGACCTGTCCCTTTGTCGCAGGTATTAATCTCCTCTCCCTCCCAGACGAGTCCGAAACCTCTATTCAGCTCATACGGCATAACTTCCGGAGGATAAGATCCTTTGTACTCAAGATTCTTCGGTATGACTCCTCCATCAAATCTATCCTTCTCAAAATCAGGTCCATAAAGCACAAATCTTGTTTCAGCCAACTCACCTAGCATGTATATAAACGGGCTCTTTCTGTACTCAAGACTTCCGGCGAAACTCACTTTCTTGTCAAAGACAGCCTCTTTAATATCCTCTCCTTCTGCCAGATAATCAAATATTCCCAGTTCAACAATCTGCCATTCACCGGGCCATTGCATTGCCATATATTCTCGCATTTTTGAATTTTGGATTATTATTACATCCGCTGTTTTCATCATGAACTCTTCTTCTCTGAAGTAATACTCTGAAGAATTCAGCCCCCGGATGCTCTCAATATCATGGACAATAGATACAATCTTTACGCCCTTTTTCTTGAGCTCAAGTATCGCCATTTCTCTATATATGTTTTCTACCCTGAAGGGATTCTGCAAAACCAAAACAGAACCTGCAGGAACGTTGGCCACACAACTTTCCCACTCTTCTTTTGAGCGATTTCTTCTCCAATCAGAAGCCCTGTCTTTCTCTATATCAGCACATAACTCCACATGTATATTGATTGGAGCATATCCCATGCTCACAAGAATATCTCGCACATCCCTTGGTGCCTTGCTCCCGGCATGCATATTGTCAGTAATATATTCCCATATCTGGAAATGATACCCATCAGTTTCACTAACCGTAATACTTTTTCTCCCCTTCGTTAATTCACGGTTTTTTATCAGTTCATAAAATTCTCTTTCTGATGGTTTCGCAGCCAGATAACATCTTTCCCCTTCTAAGCACCATTCCCCATCAAGTTGCTGAAGTATCTCTCGATAATAGAGACTTGTGATCAGGATCACATCATCTTTTTCCGCAATCTGTAAATATCGATTAAAAGAAATAACATCAAAATCCCGTTCATCTACCTTTATCTCTTTTTTATCTCTGGAAAGATAGTTATCAATAACACCTTCAATATTCAGCTCACCAAGCTTCGGGAGAACTGCCCTGAATATCTTTCCGCCACCAAAACAAAAGACTCTGCAACCCTTCAAGTTTTCTATAGCACTAAGGAAATCTTCTATACAGAGCTTTACCATCTGTCACCCTCTATGTACCACTTCTCTTCAAGCTTCTTCACAAATTCTTTCAGTGGAACTTCCGGCTGCCCAATTCTTGGCACTTCAAAGCTATTAACATCTTTTCCCACCAGCTCCTGAACTGTTGTTGCTGCTTTTTTGAAGCCACATTCACTAAGAATTTCTATAGTCTCATCCGAATAGGTGTCTCTCTGTCCAAACGGATAGGAAAAAGTGGTGATCTCTTTTCCGATTATCTCTTCAATAATCCTCTTTGATGCTTCAATCTCATGTTTCTGCTCATCCCGGGACTGAAACATCAAAGCATTATGATTAACTGTATGTCCGCCTATGGTGATATATTCCGATTCAGCAAGTTTCTTCAGCTCTGCTCTATTAAGTGCACGATCTGTCTCAATCGCTTCAGAATAGGTAACAGCTCTTTTCTCAATCTCATCCAGCGCCGCATCTCTCTCAGCAGGCGCCATCTGCCTTAACCTGTTTCTGATAGTGACAAGTTCCTCATTGGAAACCAGCCTTGCAAGCCTGTCCCACCAGAACTCTCTGCCAGTGCCCAGATTAGCTGTGCTTACAAACACTGTTGCAGGAACATGATATTTCTCCAATATCGGAAGGACAAATCTGTAATTGTCCCAATATCCGTCATCAAAGGTAACAACGATAGTCTTTTCTTTTATACCTGACCAGTCATCCTCAAACCTGGCCACATTGTAATGATCCGCGATATAGGCCATGTACTGCTCAAAGAGCTGCGGGCTGACCTCAAGTCCCCAGGGATCATTTTCCTTTTCAATTACGCGATGGAATAAGAGAACCTGAATGTACTTGCCATTAGGGACATCTCTATATTTATCAAACGAAATATTTTCAAGAATCTGCTCATACAGAGTCCTGTCCATAATCTCTATGTTTCTCACCTGTTTACTGGCGAGTACAGAAAGTATCTCCTCCTGATATGCCTTACCGACGCAAACTATCACAAGATCATCATCAGATATTTCCACGTCGGATATCCCATAAATCGGCGTTGAGCGAAAGCTCTTTTCCCCCGATGTCGCATCAGTCTGAAGAAACGCTGATACCTCCACGCCATTCTGCTCCAGGTAGAGTTTAGCTCTTTTGCCGTAGTTTCCTGCACCGTATAAGAAAATTCTTTTATGTTTTTTACATTTATCCAGCAATTCAGAATGCACTATTTTCACTCTTTTCATGGAATCGCATAAACAATTGTTTCGCACCAAGATGCAGCTTGCTGCCTCAATAACAACTTATAATTCGGTGACAATTCTCTGATTAATAGGGGAATCTGAATGAAGTCAAAAATGTTGTGATAAATACATATGGCAAGCCTTGGCTTCTGTCGGCTTATGATTTCGCATGCCCCCATGAGAACCTGCCATTCATATGATTCAACATCCGCTTTTATCAAAGAAACACTTTCCTGCAAATACTCATCCAAAGCAACTATTTTGATCAAATCGGTATCGTCAGTGTTTTTTCCATCAACAAACTTAGATCCTGAACCCAGAGACTCTTCAAAGCGCTCAAATGCACCATCGGTTGAAGTCTGTCCAACTCCATATGGAAGCAGCGTGATTTTGTCAATGCTAACATCATATTTGCTACAGCATTTCTCTATATTTCTTCTTGCCTGCGCAAATGAAACCTTGTCAGGTTCAAAAGAGTATATGTGTTTAAACATGTTTCCTCTTATTTCCAAATACTCTTCTACAGTGTCTCCGACATAGCATCCCACATCTACAAAAACCTCTTCCTTATCCATTTCGGAAAAGCCAGGCGCATAAAAATACCCATGCTCTATGTCAAGCAATCCTGATTCCTCTGATGGGTATTCTCCCTTCAGCTTACAGGCAACAAGATACTTATACAGTTCCCTGGACTTGGGCTCATCAAAGAGTTGATATGCTTTAAGCACCTGCTCTTTCAGATCCATCAGAACAAATTCATCAACCAGATACCAATGCAAATTGCCATAGGATATAAGCTTTCTCTCTATCTCCCTCAAATAGTTAATCTGATTTGAGCATATGAGAATGCATACGTTCTCTTTATTTGCAACATCGTCCGGAGATGCTATAGGTTTCCCATAGAATAGTTTTCCCCACTTATCAGGGTTGCTATCAACATACCCCCGAACCTGATCCACACGTCTCCAGCGCTTTAAACCTTCCTGAAGCATTTCTGCAGTATTGCCGGTGCCCCAAATCCATAGATCACGCATGAGATCATCTATATTTTTTATTGTCAACATTTCTTCCAGATGGTTAGATGTATTCAATCAATTACACCTCGCTACATGCCGGTAAAGGCCTCAATTTCCTACGTGTTCAAATAAGCCCCTATTCTCAAAAAGCAAAATATACCTGTGACCACCGTCCGAATCGTAGGGACCAAATCTGTATATCTCCTCTACGCCTTCAGGAAGCAGCGCCTCAAAATCGTGGGTATATGGATAATTGCCGGTGACCTGATCCACCACCAGATAGTGAACCCGGTTGCGGGAAAAGAGATTTGGAAGATACTCGCCGAGATACTCTGGCTTAACACTGTGAATGAAGTTGACCATTATAAGGCAATCGATTCTTCTGTCTCTGACATCATTAAAAACACCAACATTCCATTCTATTCCGTTGTCCCTGTACCACTCCCGGTCTGCTCCAATGACCTCAGGACTTATGTCATAAGCTGTTCTTCCAAACCTATCTAATAAGGAATCAGCGATAATATCTCCAAGGCCGCAACCAATCTCTAATATTTCTTTTATAGAATCGTCATCATGGGATAATGCCAAAATCCCTCGTATGATAGCCTCCATGTATGGCTTGTGGGCTTTAAGTGTAAGGTGCCAGTCTGCGAAGTGATACTTCTCCTGAAGGCTCTTTCTTGCCTCCAGGTCAAGAGGATCCTCTATCCATCTTTTCTCAATACTTGCAGCATTATATGAATGCCCATCATTGGGGTGAATGCCACAAAGCTCCTCAAAATGGCTGATGGAATCCTCGCTTATGGCCTTTAACTTATCACCACCAAGCAACATAGTGATAAGATGCCGCTCTTTTGCTTCTGAATCCTTATCGATTTCATGCGTGTTCTCGCATTTAAAGACCCTTTCCCACGCTCCTGCGATGTCATATGAGCAAAAGGACTTTGCGCTCTCCCTTGCTTCTTTTGCAAGGTTCCTTCGTTTGTCAGCGTCTTTTAAAAGAACTGTCACTTCCTTGGCAAAAGTTTTAACATCGCCTTGTTCTACTATAACAACACCTTTCCCATCTTTGACCAACTCAAGATATGGAAGATCATACATGACCGTTGGAAGGTCATGGGCCTTAGCCTCAGCAAATACCATGGGAAAACCTTCCCCAGGCGATGTCATAAGAAACACTGATGCCTTTTTATAGTAGGTCTCAACATCATCTACGAACCCACATAATTCGATATTATCATCCAGTGAATTCTCTTTTACCTGGTCCCTAAATCTCTGACCTTCTACTGGATCAGGCGCAACTCCAACCACATAGAGTTTTACATCGGGAATGGCTTTTACGACCTCCTGCATGATTGGGATCAGATCAAAAAAGCGCTTATACTTCTGGTCTAATCGCCCTACCCAAAGGAGTGTGTGGTTTTTCTCGCTTATCTGCGCTTGAAGTTCGTTGCTTAATGGCACAGTCGGAAAAGGATTTGGGATATACACAGCATCCACGCCGTTGTCTTTCCAATAAACCTCATCGGTTTTGGACAACACCACCAATTTATCAGCCAAAAGATATATTGCCCTGTTTTCAGCAAGTCCCCCTCGCTGACTCAGAGCGTTTATAAAGCTGGTATGGTATTCCACAACAGTCATGATTCCCATGAGTCTGCATAGCAACACTTCATAAAACAGCATGGGCCCTTCATAGGGTATATGGAAGCATGCAACCTGTACATTATGTTCTTTTAGTAGAGTGTAGCGCTCTTCAATCCAGGCATTAAAATCCGCGTTATAAGAATGCTCCGCATAAATGTAATCTGCCCCCTCGGTCATCATATACTCGTGCTCGGAACGCTGATCCGCAATAATGATGATCTTATGACCTTTCTTGCCAAGTGCTTCAGCCAGTCTGGAGACAACTCGCTCTGCTCCGCCACCTCCATAGGTCGTGGTGAACATGGCAATTGTATCTGGTCCTGCTGCCGAAACAGCGGATTGTGGAACGCTGATATTAGTTGCTGCTTTTCTTTTAAGCACTTCATCTGCATGCAAAAAAAATAGAGCTTTTGCCTTTTTTAAAGCAAAAGCATCTTCTTCGTTATAAGCTTTATATCCATTCTCAACCATCATGCCGTGCATTTCCAGCATAAAGGCTTTATCTGTTGTGACTATTGTGTAACTATCATTTTCTTTTTGGATTTCATCAATGATAGATTCTGAGTTTGCAATGGCAACTATATAAAGGACAGAGTGCCCGCTCTGCGCGGTTGCAGCATCTCTTTTGTTATGAACATCGATACTCAACTGCTCTCTCCAGGTTACTTTTGGTGCGATAATCGGAAAGCCATAAAATGTAGCTCCGCGTTTATCGGCATCACTATCCACGAAACACCTGATCTTACTACTCACTTCCTCATAAAGTGAAGGTGCACTTTTTTTCCAAGACTCAATCTCATTCATGAGCCTGGTGGCACGAGTGCCGGTTCCGCGGATTATGATCGTACCCTCAAGAATGTTCCCCACTATTTGACTCCATTATGTAATTAACAAAGCTATTCTTGTTTTCTATCGCAGACGTTGTCGGTCTACCTAGATTTTCACGTGCGCCCACTGCAACTTTAGCTTCTATAAGGGATAATTGCCCCGACTCTATTGCCTTTTTTATAGCAGCATCTAAAGCATCATAAGTTTTAACAGAAATAGCGTTGGGATATCCACAAGCTTTCGCAACTCCAACCAGATTGCATTCTCCTATTGCAGTCGGCATCCCCCCAACCGATTCATGTGCTTCATTATTTATCACCACATGTATCAGATTGTTTGGGTGTAGCGATCCAATCAACGCGATTGCTCCCATATGCATCAAGACCGCACCATCTCCGTCTATACACCAAATTCGTTTATCGGGTTTGTTCAATGCAACCCCCAACGCTATAGATGAGCTATGTCCCATGGAACCTACCGTCAAAAAATCATACTTATGACTCTGATTTTTTTCTGTTCTAATTTCAAAAAGTTCCCGCGATGCCTTACCTGTAGTGCATATAATCGGATCTTCTCCTGCAGCGGAAACAATATGCCTTATTACTTCTTCTCTATTCATTACATATGCATTGTTATAATCTACTGCGGGAGCATCGGTAAGTGCGCCTTTCCTAATCACAAATGCAACATCTTTGCCAGATTTCAACTTCTTAGTAAACTTTTCCATGCACATCTGCACGTCATCGTCACTAGTCATCTTATCCATGATAAAATACTCTATCCCCAGATCCTCTAAAAGCTTAGTAGTAATCTCACCCTGGAAAATATGTTGTGGTTCGTCATGTTCTCCTGGTTCACCACGCCACCCTATGATGAAAACTACCGGGAAAGCATACACCTTATCGTTTAACAAACTAGCAACTGGATTAATTGCATTACCCTCTCCGCTATTTTGCATGTAAACTACCGGAACTTTTCCTGTCGCCAAATTGTATCCAGCTGCTAAAGCTGTTGCATTACCTTCATTCGCTGCAATTATATGATGATGCGGATCAATCCCCCATCTATTCATTAGATAATTACAAAGCGGTTTTAATTGCGAATCCGGTACCCCAGTATAAAAATCTGCGCCTATTATATTTACAAGCTTTTCTACATTCATAGCAGTACCTTTTCGTTAACAATTCCTGGAATATGCATCGTCAAAATTCAATAGTTCCTCATATGTGTCAATTTCAACAATCTGCCCATCTTTAATCTCATGAATGACCAGATTTATCTGATTTATATTAAGATTCACTACATCATCCCAAAAAAGAGTTTCAAACCCCGGTTTACCATATGTTTCCTTAACCAGTTTTCCTATAATTTGTGCCTCTCTTTTCTTTAGCCAAGCAACACCAACCATATTAAAACAGTTTTTTCCACCTTTTCCTACCCTAGTGATTCTACCAGTGTTATCGGTTTCAAAAACCCAATCATCGGAATGCCCTAAAACCATCTTTCCAAAATAGCAAGAATGATTTAATTCTGCCTTAAACAGCCTATCATCACTAATAAACAGATCGGCCTCACAAATAAAAACATCATCATCTGTATTCACCAGCTCATCTACAACAGAAAAAATGGAAGAAATATTATTTACCTTTTTATAGTCCCTATTTTCCACGATTCTCAAATTACTATATTTCTCTTCCAGGTACGTAAACTTTTCACCCAGGTAGCCAACTACAACAATAATTCTATCAATGTCCCTTATTCTAAGGCCATCAATAACAGTTTCAATCATGGGCTTCCCATGAACCCGGATCAATGGTTTGGGAATTGTGTCTGTCAGCGGTCGCAAACGTATTCCCATACCGGCCGCCATAATTATTGCCAATTCACTCATAGCTTAAATCTCATATTTTACAGGAATCTGAACTTTGGTTTCTATCAATCCAGCTTCAAACACCTTCCAGAATTCCACAATATCAGCTTCAGTAATCGCCCCTAACGCACATAGTCTGAACGTCCCCTGCCTTTCTATTTTCCCCGGATAAATAGTGAATCCGCGCTCATAGCAATAATCATGTATTGCTTCGAAGCTCCAATTCGGATCATCCGGATATTTCACTGCAGATACAAGTCCTGCCTGTACAGTACGATCTAACACCTCACGTAGGCCTAACTTATCTTCGCCCTTATGAATTGCTTCCATAATTCTTTGATGCCTGGCCCATTTTACCTCTTCTCCCTCTTCCCAATATTCTTCCAAAGCTCTTTTTGCAGCATATATTGTTTGCACCGGAGGAGTAAAATGCATCTCACCAGCCTTTTCAAAATACTCATATTGCATATAGAGATTGCAATAATATGAACGTTTAGGATAATTCTTGCTTTCCTCGATAATACATCTTTTTCCAATAACGTAGGAAAGTCCAGTCATTCCCATAATGCCTTTCTGGGCAGAAGCCATGCAGAAATCAACATTGTCTTCGTATACGTTAATTGGTATCATCGCATATGAAGAAGTTGTATCCGTAATGAAAAAAGTTCCATATTTATGCGCTAACGCTCCGACCTCACGAATAGGATTCAACAACCCACTCCCAGTTTCATGATGGGTCATATATACATATCCAATATCATCGTTTGACTTAAGTGTATCCTCAATAAGTTTTAAATCAGGAGTGGTGTAAATAGGCTGCTCAAGATTAATTACAGGAAGTCCATAGCACCTCAGTACATCTACCGCCCTTTGGCTATATGAACCATTATTTACAACAAGTGCCTTTTTTCCTTCTGCAAGAAGTGAATTTAATGTGACATCAATACAGATAGTACCAGAACCGCAAAAAAGCACTGCAGTAAAATCATCTCCTCCATGAACAATCTTTACCAACTCCTCCCTCATTGGCGCCATAATAGACTGGAACTCTTTTTCGCGAGGACAGATATCAGGAACAACCTGTGCCATTTTTACAGTATCTGTTGTAGTAGATGGTCCTGGATTTAATAAAATGTTTCTTTTTACTATGCTTTGTAACATATGACGTATTACCTCTGACTTCTTATTCAGAATGAGTTATATTTCATCGATCAAAGTAATAATATCTTTGATGGGCATTAGTCTATCATCGACTTCCTTAGCTCTATGGTATTTCAAAATATCTTCTGCAGTCTTCTGCATGGCCGGAAACGCAGCCCTTGTCAATTGATTAGCATAAATCACTATGTTTACTCCATGCTCTGCCAGCTCGGTTTCGGTAATGGAATTGAATGAACTCGGGACCACTACTATAGGTGTTTTATCGTCATTAATTCTAAATCCATCACAAAACTCCAATACTTCTGCAGGATCCTTCTTACGGCTGTGAATCATTATTCCATCAGCTCCAGCCTTAACAAAAGCTTTAGCCCTCATAAGTGCATCCTCAATACCCTTCTCAAGTATTAGCGACTCAATACGTGCAATAATCATGAAATCATCCGTTAACTGAGCTTTTTTCCCTGCAGCAATTTTTTCAGAAAATTCTTCAATTGTAGCCTGAGTCTGCTCAACCTCTGTTCCAAATAGAGAATTTTTCTTAAGTCCTTTTTTGTCCTCTATAATTACAGCAGATACCCCCAGTCGTTCCAAGCTTCTTACTGTATATACAAAATGCTCTGTTAATCCTCCAGTATCTCCATCAAAAATGATAGGCTTAGTGGTTACCTCCGTGATATCTTCAATAGTCCGAAAACGTGAGGTCATATCCACGAGTTCAATATCAGGCTTTCCTTTAGCGGTTGAGTCACACAGTGAGCTTATCCACATGGCATCAAACTGATCAAGTCTACCATCAGAGCCTTCTATAACCGTTTTTTCTACAATGAGTCCTGTAAGGCCTGAATGCGCTTCCATAACCTTGACTACAGGAGTCATTTCTATGAGCTTTCGAAGTCTTTTTCTTCTGAACTCCGGCATTGAAAGACGCTCCCTAAGCTGCATATCCCTCTTCCTTACCGCTTCATTATTTGTATATGGAACATCTATTACTTTTCCACCATATGACGATATTAAAGTTCTAACATGCTCACGTATTACAGATTCTATTCCATATTCCCAGTTATCACCATGAATCACATAATCTGGATGTAAAGATTCTATTACATCATCATAAAGCATGTCCTCTTGAAAAATGACAGAATCTACACCCTCCAGATTCTTATACAAGTCAATCCTGTCTTTTTCAGATACAGTAGGAAATCTGTTATAGCGAATAGAAGCTTTATCGCTGAGACATCCGACCACAACTCTTCCATACTTTTGAGCTTCTCGTATGATATTCAAATGTCCCTCATGTATTATGTCCGTACAAAAACAGGTATATGCTATTTTCAAATAAACTCTCCTTCCATGCACGACATTCTTTTAATCTTTGTTGGTTCGTAGAACTAATACTTTTTATGCACTAATCATCTATGAAGATTTACTATATAGTATTCTTTGGCATGATCCCACTCCTGGTCATCTATTATGCCGACTTCTGATCGCTTTATTCCGTTTTTCCACAAAATGTACGTAAACGAAAGTCTGTCGCGAAAACTATATGTATACACCTCATTCCACCATTCGCGCATAAGATTGATTAATTTTTTGTTATTATTCTCTCTGACAATACAATTAAGATCAAACATTCCCCAATGTCTAGGCATACCTTCTTCTCTGTATTTATGCATTTGTTTTCTAACAGTTTCTTCATCTCCAATATTCTCAATTGCCCAAGCCCCCTCAGTAAAGATGCAATTAAAAGGTTTATGATTTCCACTTCGTAAAGCCAACCCCAATTCACTTATCGCACCAAGATACTCACTCAATCTGCCACAAATACAGCTATTACCATCCAGATATATACTATATTGATATTCAGAAAAAATATCGCAACCAAGTATTTTGCAAAAGCGATTTTTTCTTACATTATCGCGAATTTGGTCTGGCACAATTTTATTCACATCCAGGAATTTGAATATTGAATTCTTTTTTTTAAAATCCGAAATCATATAATAATCAACATCATTTTCAACCATCTCCGGTTCATGAATCGAATCATATCCCCCCGTAACACACATATATACTGCTATGGGCTTTCCTGTCTCATTTCTAACCGAATCTCCATTGAAATATGGTGTTGCTTTAAGATCAGTAAGAGCTTCATGATAATCCCAATTATGTATTTTCAACACATTATCAACATGCTCATCACAAAGAACTACGTCATTCATCTCCAAAAATTTAAAATGTCCAAGCTCATTAAGTTGAGCGCGTACACTTGAGCAATCACGCTTTCCAAGCATTATAAATACAAAAGCATCTTCATACCTGTTTTTTAATTCACTAGGAGAAATACATATTATCCCATCAACAATCTCTTCCCCCCACTTTTCAGGATTATTATCGCAAAAAACATCCACCTTAATATCCAACACTTGTAAGCAATGATATCCTCTGCCTTTTCCGATCTTGCCCGCTCCAAAAATGCAAACTTTTTGCTCTGAACTTCGCAATAAAGCCAATCTATGTTTTATTACCTGTTCTTCTGTTTGTATATCATTTTGATCAAACATCATTTCTTCACCAAAGCTGTGATAATAACTTGAAATTGTTCATCATTCAATTCAAAATCATCCTCACTAAGATCCTCAACGGTCATTCCATATAAAAAGCACATAGCAGTTTTTATGTTGCCATAAGATTCTACTTCAATTTCACTAAAGCCGGCGTCCTGGAAGATTCTCTTCATAGATTGTTTTGTAAAGTGCCAATATTCGCCCCATTGATTATAATCTCCCAAGCTTATCTTACTAATCCCTGCTGCAGTAATTAGAGCAACTCCATCGTCTTTTAACAGTTTATAGATATTCTTTGCAACAGATTTAATATCATAAATAAACTGAATTGTTTGAGTGCATATAAAACAATCTAGTAACTCATTTTCAATGCCTTCTCCAGTTTCAAGATTTATGTTCTTAATATCTTCACCTTTCTGAGACACATGAAAGATATATTTATTATTTATCTCTTGACCAAATTGTTCTGTATAAGTTAATTCTCCCATTTCACCCACATCTCCGTGGATATACTCTGAATTTCTTTCTAAAAAGTCTTCGATATAATATCTATCTATTGGATTACCTCTGTTTGAGCCAAACAATTTTACAGAGTTGTTTACAGAAATAGTCTTGAAAAAAGATATATTAGGATCCGTCTTCTGATATAGATCTAACATAATTCTAGAAAATTCATCACAATTATTAAACACATATCTTCCATATGGACATCTGACTAAAAGTCCCCCATCCTCTACAACTTCTATAACAGCTTGATTTGAGTATAGCCATGCTTCTGTATCATTAACTAAAGGTTTCTCATTGATTCCCAGAATTATTCTATCTCTGGTTACACCTACACTTATCAACTGCTTTATAACTTCATTCATTAATCGCCAAGAAACCATAACTAGTATATTACATTGTGGATAGTCACTGATATTACTTGGATAAATAACTGGAATACTATCCCAGTTATTTCCTAAAATGTGCTCGCCATGGTTATTATCAACAAAAGCCTTTGCATTATACTTTTGCCTTACCAATTCTGCCTTCTTTTGAAAATACTGCCCTCTTCCAAAAACGAGTACTGATTCCATCATTCATCAACCCCTATATTTATTTAAAAAGACTTTATGCGTATGTGATATTGCTCGATTCTCATCAAAAACATCTTTTAATTTGTAACTTTGATACCTAAAATCAATAACTTCAATATCTCCTAAACGGTTGTATGTATGAATCCCTGTATGCCTACTAAATCCATTAATGAGTATATCATCAGAACACATTCGCATTATTTCATGTTCTTTATACTCTGGCCAAACCGAATCTATCTCATAAAAAATCAATTCTTTCCCATAATAAGGGATTCCATTTTGTGCTACCCTTATAGTTTTACCATCTTCATATATTACAGAGCCTCCGCACCTATAATTCTCTTCTGACTCGGAAAAAACACGCCCATCAGATAAAACATGATTATCATCGCATCTATATATCATACCAGCTGCACAACAATTATCATAAGGTCTTCTATAAGTAAACATCCACTTTTCATTTGTATACTCAAAAAAAGTAGAATCGCAATATGAAACATCTGAAATTAGAGACATCTTTTTTTTCCATTTGTCCGGAAATTCTTGAAGCTCATAAATTACAACTTCCCCTAACTGCCATGTCTCAGGGCACATGTTAATCCTACCATTCTCAACAAAGACAAACGGATAAGACAAATGCCAGTGGCGATCCATAGTCACTGTCCACTCTCCAAATGCATTTCCGTCAAATGTACAGTATCCTATCACCCCATTCCTTTCGCTTTTGAACAGAAAAATTTCAGCAAAGAGAAATAACTTCCCTTGATATTCCACAAGAAACGGATCCGCAACCCATCCATAGGGGGGGGCATTAACAATATTCCATATTCCATTTTCTTTATATCGCCATGCTATTCCAAAATGAGTAAAGCTATGCTTAATTTGCAAAATATTTATCCTTTCCTCGGTTAAAGGCTCATAACTTTCCTAAATAATTCTTCAATATTAGAAACAAATGTTTCCATAGAAAAATGAGATATTGCATATCTTGTCATTTTTTGAATATCATTCTTTTCCATACTCAGAAAATGAATCAAGCCACGAACCGCTTCTTCATCGTCTTCAAAAGTAATCCCGCAATTATACTTTGCCAATTCATTACTCCCACCAACAACTGTCGAAACAAATGGCACCCCCAATGCAACGCTCTCAAGTAACGCCATCGGAAATCCTTCCGACTTTGATGTCATTATCGTTACATCTGCTTGTTTTATTATCGGAAACGGATTATCATAATATCCCAAAAGATGTACTTTTTCCTCTAAACCGTAGCGTATAATTCCTTCCGATACTTTATCTGTTAAATCACCATAGCCCAAGTAATACATATTGGTATCAGGGCTAAGTGAATGCACTCTTTCAAAAATATCCAAAGCTCGAAGCGGATCTTTTCCCTCTTCCAGTCTTCCAATAAATATAACCGCAGGTGACCTAAGCTTTTCCTGTGCTTTTTCATGTGACAGCTTATTAACTCTTTCAACATCTATTCCATTATAAATAGTACAAATTTTATCTTTATACTCAGGAAATAGGTCAATTATTGATTTTCTTGTATTATCGCTTATCGCCACAATAACTTGTGCCTTAGAAAAAGCCTTTCTTTGAAGCTCTATTTCGTCAGTCATTACTCTCATCCCGGGATATCTATTAACAAGGTTATATACATCTCCATGTATCCAAGCCACACATCGTTCCCCCCTTGGAAGCAGAAAAGATGGTTTTAAATAGTTAAACGAAATATAAATGTCATATCCACGCGGAATATATTCACTGATAACTTTATCCCACTCACGATACACATAATGCATCCTTTCTTTTCTATCTATGGCATTGAATTCAGTGTAATATTGATAAATCATTATCGCTGGGTTTATAGCTTCATTCTTAACATTATTATGAATTATCTCCATAATACCAATATCATATCTACCCGTATCAAACAGGGCATTTACTATAGATGTCAATAGTGATTCTGCTCCCCCACCAGCAGAAAAAGTATTAATGATAAAAAACAGCTTGATTTTTTGGGGGATTACTTTATCGCGCATATTGTCACATACTCCCTGATTTTATCTATTCTAGTAGCATATTTTTCGTAATCGGCTTCAATTTCGACATCATTTAAGAAAAACCTAATCATTCCGTTTTCGTAAACAAGAATTTTTATTCCGTCCCTAAATAAAAAACATTCAAATCCCATTAAATCAATTTCAAATCCCATTTTTTTATATAGCTTCTTAAAATCAGGATTATATATTGCTGATCTGGCCATTTTTATGAACTCTGGATGATCAAATAAAAATAATTCTTTTTTTTCAATGGCATTTATAACACAATTGTTTAAAATACTTAATGAAATAAGCTCTTTATCCTCACCAACAATGCTATTGAATATCACTAACGGCACTTCTGTCCATTCATTAGAGCACAATAACTGCATTTCATTCACCTCTTTCAGCTTTGTGTCACGCTGGAGTAATAGATTTCCATGATCTGCAAATAGAATAATAGTATTGGAGGAAAGCTCAAGAACTTCCCCCAGAGTATCATCAATATACTTAATAGCATCATCATGCTGTTTTATATAATCAGTTCTAAGCTTTTCTCCTTTTTGAGGCAAAAAATCAAATAACATTGCCGTCCCTTCAGTGATTAATTCATAATCCGCATATGGATTACTAAACGAATAGTGTGATTCATATAACTCGTGTAACAAAAACAAACCATTAGTACAGTTTATAGCATCCAAGATATAGTCCCATAGTTTTTGTGTTAATGTCTGAAATTTTCCACTATATATAATAGCTTCTGAATCTATGTATTTATCCATATCTGTATAAAAAAACACCTGCCTATCGTGGGCAAGCGCCGCTTTTATAAATCTACACTCAGTCTCACTTATCTGTCCCTTCTCATACAATCGAGAATGATGACTATAGTCTTCAGCGTATATAGGTAGCATACTCTCAAATGTTGAAGTAGAATAAGAATAAGCATTAGAATAGTAATATCCTTTTTCAATGACTTGTTTATACATTTTAGGAGCTAATTCTTTATTTAAATCACTTCGCCTAAATCCGTCTAAACAAAGCAATAACACATTCTCTTTGTTTATTCTTCGTATTGCTTCTTTTTCTAGATTATAGACTTTGTCAATTTGTTTTACCAAGGAACCATATTTTGGTTTGTTATATTTACTTAATAGTTCTTGCCCTATTTTCAAAGCCATCCTAAAGTCTTTTATCTGTAAATATTTCGTTACCAGTTTAAACAATATATCTTCATTTTTGGGGGAACGATTTAACTCATTTATAACATGATAATGATGGTGCGGATGAAGGTTCTTATAATACTCAGTTTTAAGAATTATTCCAGCTTTTGATAATTCATCATAAATATCTAGTACTGGTATACTTTTAAAGTTGCATCTCATATCATCTTTTATATCATTTCGATGTACATAAGATGAAACAATAACACCATCTATAGGAAAAGTATTAATTTCGCTTGAAGGTATGATCCTATAGCCTTCTTTCGAATCAGAATAATTATAATTGTCTATTATTATCTTTACCTTTTTTAGAATAAATACATAATCTGACAATAAAGCATTAGTATGTAGACCATTTGCATATATAGCCGGACACTTCTTGCCATCTACAAATTTTCTCAAAATCTCACCAACTAATGTACCTATTCTCTTTCCATCAAATAATGGTTCTATACCATACATCAAAAAAAGATTATCGTATTCATTCTGTAATAATTCCTTAGTCATAGTACGTTCCATCTTATTTAACAATCGCTATACTACAGTCATCTCCAATAGGTAACTTATGTAATTTTTTTCCATAATTTGTCTCAAAATCAGCTATTGCCATTTTTATTCCTGGAAGTTCGGGGTGAAAATAATCATGGCAAAGAATTACACCTCCATCACACATTTTCTCATAGAAAAATTCAAGTGCCGCTAAGGTTGGCTGATATAAATCCATATCTAAATTCACAAAGCAAAAAGTTTCATTTAATCCTTTTGCAGTGTCCGGAAAATATCCTTTACAAATGATAACTTTATCTTTAAAAGGCATCTTATCGTACACCAATTGCTCTGATGTATATTCAAATCCACCAATTCTATTAAATCCCCCATTGATGAATGCATCTTGTCCTAACAATTTTTCTTTTTCGATATCCTCCCCTGTAAAGCCTTCAAAAGTATCAAACAAATAAAGGCTTTTTTCACAATAGTATTTATTAATGTAATATGCAAAATCACCTTTATCCACACCACATTCTGCTACCGCTCCTGCTAAGTCTGAAGTGTAAGCAGAATATGACCGCAACCAATTTACACGTATATCATTTTCTTCGTAAATATTTCCGTGCTTGATTGCGTTATACATAAAGTCATCATCATCTATCATTTTTCTTATTCGCTTTGGCTCAACTCCTACAGATAACAACTCTGTCTCGATGTCATTTATTACCGCCTCTTTAATTGGTGTAATTAATACCTCGTCGTAATCACAAGTCTTTAATACATCTGGATGCTTTATGATATGCCCAAGAAAAGGCTTGCCAACCTTGTTTTTATCTATGACCGCAACAACCTCATAGTTATCCAAGTCATCTATATATCTCAATGCATATTTGCCAAATTTCCCAGCGCCATAAACAACCACTTTCAAATTGATGTCCTCCTATTTTGTAAATTCTTCAACTAGTAATTTCCTTAATTCGACTAATGACCTTTTTTCATCTTCTGAACGCCATGAGCCATAGTCAAGATGTGCACCGATAGTATGTTGTCCTTTATAATTACCGCATCCCATGATTCCATAAGGAGATAATACTTCTGCGGGATAAATCGCAACACCATCTTCCACTTGGAATTCATTGTTCAAATGCAGGCCCCAATTCTCAAGGATCCCGTGTTGTTCAAAAAAAGGTGACACTTTACATTTTATCCCTTTTTCATCTATGAAAGATTTGTGGTAATAGACATCAAGCATAGATTTAATTAACGGATGCTTTGCTATACCTCCAAATCCCACTCCAGTATTGATTCGATCCGAGCTCGCCATACAAAAAAAAGCATCCGTATTCAACAGACAATCTATGTTTCTATATAGTTCAACGTCTGTATCTAAATAAATCCCGCCATATTTATATACAATGTCAAGCCGAGCCACATTAGTTGCAAAACCCCATTCTTTGTTTTCGTAAGCTTCTTTCATGAAAGGAATAGATAAAAAGTCATAATTATCTTCATTCCATAATTTTATCTGGTATTCCGGATTGTATTCATGCCACGAATCCACACATTTTTGTAGTCTATATGGAATCTCCTTTTTCCCTATCCAAATATAATGGATTACTTGCGGTATTCTTCTGTAATCCAGTGGAAAACTCCAAGACAATGAACTCTCATTGGTATTTCTAATGAAAGTAAAGATGAATGCTTCAATTCCATTCAGTTCTTCATACTGCTTAAGCTGATTAAATATTTCTACAGAATACCTTGGGGGGATTATCACAAGGGCAATCTCAGTTTTATCAAAAGATGTAATAATATCACATAAGTGTTCAGGACTAATCACTTCTTTTGTAACATTGTCGATTTGAATCCTTGTTCCTTGTAGCATTCGGTTATTGTCAACAACTGCAATCAAATTATTTGTACAATGGCAAACTCTCAAAAAATGCCCTGTAAGTTGGCCTGCACCAAATACAATTAGCCTTTTGTTATTCTGCTTGATATAGTTGCAAAACTCATTAATTCCTAGATTTTTAAGAATCATTTCTTCTCTTGTAATACCTTTTAAAAGGATACTTATTCATATATCAATTGATAACACCTTTGAAGTTCAAATTCTTCAGCATCTGTTATGCCGGCGTTTATCAAAACGCTACTTGTAATGTCCACACGTTCATCTCTAGGATTCTCTCCATTTGTTATCCTATAAAAATCACACGCAATCCGAGGCATTTTATTATATTTTGCCAATGTAATTCTATGAAGGCCATCTAATATTTCATATTTCTCACTAATTGCCGGTCTATGCATTGCATCAAAACCTTGTTCATCCCACGACTTAATCAGCCTAACAAATGCATTTAGTCTTTCAGTCGCTGTCGAGACACCACAATGAATACTTTGTGTCTTCACATAGATATTATACCCACTATCAGAGTGCCCATAATACTGCTCAATAGCAGCAAAGCGAATTGCAATGCTGTACCCGTTTTGTGTAGTTTCTATTATTCTCTTGATATCAACTTCTACATTTTGCTCTACCGGCTCTCCATATCTGAGCTTTAGTTGAAACGGATAGATCCATAAATAATTTGATATATCTCTAGAATCTAATTCCATTATTACTTCATTTTTTATTGCCTCGTGAACAGCAATACATACTAACTCCCCATGATATAATCTAGCAAGCTCTTCCACCCCGATAACTCTATATCCCATGAATATATCTTTATCTTTTTTTGTAGTAACGCAAACGTGTATACTTGAAGATAGTCCAAGTTTCTGAAAACTGCTGATGATTTTTCTCGCAACATATCCAGTGCCATATACTATCGCACCATTATCTCTTATCTTGTTTATCAACTCATCAATTGTTTCCACATATACCATAAATGTCTCAGCCTTTTTGTGATTAGCGCATCATATATTGTTTACAACTCTTTCTGCCGACAGCCCATCATTTATAATCCCGTTTTCCCTTATAAATCGTTTTCTCTTATCCTGATATTTTTCAACATCAAAAGTCATAATCAATTTCTCTAACTCATCATTATTTCTTGCTGACAAAAAAGGAATTTCATCCATTCCAAACATCATATTGCCTCTGTCCTTTACATATTCCCCTAGATCATCGGCATAAATGAAACCCAGTTGTCCCGTAAGAAATCCTTCAAATATACAAGTTGAGTAATCAGTAATTATCGCATCAGTTGCAGCCATAATTTCATTCATATCCGGTCTCTGCGTAACATCTATAAGACGATCACTCTTTTCTTTTACAGACATTCCATTCAGATATACAGAAAGCTGTGGATGAAGCCTAAGGAAAACATACCAGGTACCGCCAAATCTCTTCTCAAAAGCTTCAATAACTCTATTGAAATCTATGGTTATTGGATTCTCATTTATAGCCCTTTGTGTTCCTTGGCTTCCACCTCTAAACGTAGGCGCATATATAACAATCTTTGAATCTAATGGGAGATTATATTCTTCTCTTAGCTGCCTATGTTTCTTTTCAACTTCATTAAAAAGAACATCACATCTGGGTGATCCCAGCTCTAATATCTTCCCATTATAGATAAGGCCATCAGGCCACATCTTCGTGCAATAAGAACTACCTGAAATTGCATAATCTATCAAATCTGAATCAGCTTTTGAAACTATATATGCCATCTTAGATAAGTGCTCACCGCGATATTTCCCTATTGGTTTCAGGCTTAATGATCCATGCCAAGTCTGAATATATGTTGTTCCTTTTCTTTTCTTTGTACCAAAAAAAGTTCTGGTATTTCCTATCCAGAACCTTGCTGTTGTCATATGATAAGCCCTATTAAAGGGAGTATCCTTAACGACATGTATTTCTTTTGGAAACTCTTTTGATGTGTCAGCTACAATCCAATACAAGTCAAAGGAGTTTTTTCCTTCTTTTCTTTGCTTTAATAATTCTTCTGCTATGTAGCGCGGACTACAGCCATAGCCTCCTGTTCCCTCAAATGTCCACAGCACAATTTTATCTGGATTTATAGGTAGCACTCTAAATAGCAGATATGGAATGCTATAGACTGCTGCCTTTATTTTTCTTTTAAATATGTACCAACTCTCGTTAGTCATAGCTTATATACATTTCCTGCTTTTTGAGTCAAACATCAATTAGATTCAAGAATCTTTCGAGACTGTAAAGTAGCATTTTTCTATCACCATTCAACATTTTTTCGCATCCAGGAATAAACTCTTCTCTCTTTGGTCCTTCCCAATCAGCCATCCATGCTTCTGCCGGCCTTGACATGGGAATCTTTTCCGGTATCCCCAATTCCGGATATCGCATATGATATAGTTCTCTAATCATATATTTGCTATCGCCAGATCGCACTCGTAACAGATCCAGTGGCTCAGCCATTCTCATCTCCTCATAAGGATCACAGAATTCAAGATCTTCACTACGACAAGGTAAAGTAAATGCACCTGCAGTAGCTCTTGTATAAATGTCTTTAATGAACCCATCATTATCTGCATTTCCATCATTACGTCTATACTGTTCATATCTTGAATATATATCTATTGGATTTGCTAATACCTTTTCTGGTCTAATATAAATGCTCCTATCAATCCACTCCTCTAAAGACCATTCCTTGGATAGCATAAGACTATATCCGCCAAATTCAGTATCAGCAGCATCTCCATGGATTATATTGGTTATTCCTGCAGCCTTGGCTTGTTTAACAATTTTCAGAGCTTGCGGTTCGTTAGAGATTATTGGAGAACCTTGAAACAGCATAAGTCCATCCATTAGTTCTTTGTAATCGTCCCATGAAACTTCTACTATGATATGCTCAAGATCATATGCATCGCAGTATTTCTTAGCCTGGGCTGTCTCATCTATTGCATTCTCTCCAACACATTTCGCAGTATACGCTTTAGTTCCCTTCGGCATATATGAAGCCAATATCGCTGAGTCCATTCCTCCACTCAACAATACTCCTGAATGTTTTAAATCCATCTTTTCCAGAGACTCTCTAATACACCTGTCTATGTCCTCCGACGTTCTGCACGGTCTCTTCTTCTCAATCGGTATCAGTTCATGATCTTTATGTGGAAGTCCTTCTTTAAATACCTTATCCTCATCGACCACAAATCTAAATGCCAGATATGAACTCATGCAAAAATTTTTATCTACAGTCACTGTACTGTTTCGCTCCTTTTATTCCTCAACGCGCTTAGGCACCTCAACCCTAAGAAGCGTCGATGATATGTTTGGTGTATGTGGAAGATAGATGACCTCTACCCCAAAAGGCGCAAGGTCTTTTTCCGTCTGATTCCAGCGCTCATCGCCTTTCCAATCATCGCCGATAAACACAGCATCGAAATTATATTTTTTATGAAGCACAACCTTATCAAGCGTATCTACAATCACACATTCTGATACATTTTTAAGGTTTCTTATTATTTCTGCTCTGTCCTCCTGACCTATGACAGTTCTTTTACCTTTGTAGTCTTCAACCAGCGCATCAGAATTCACCCCAACAATAAGGCGCTCGCATTGTTCCGCTGCCCTATTTATGATGTGAAGATGTCCTATATGAAACATATCATATACACCCTGGGTGTATCCTACTTTGTACTTTTTCAATTATTGTCCTTGCTTTAAGTATTTTAATAGGCGTAGCCTACGCTACGCCCCTGTTCATCCATTTTTCAGCATGCTTCGCCACATCGCATATGTGATATTTTATATGCGACCGGTGATGTCAATATATCCACACCTTTGTCACCGTCGGTATAACCGCCCTGGTGCTTTAGATGCTTCATGAATGCTGCATATACATTAATTTTAAGACAATAAATGTACCACCACAAGTACAATAGTTATCGTTATTAAAGGAAATCACTATATTTTGTGTATTCGCAGCTCTCTTACCATAATATATCGACATTTTCCTTCAACTTTATTAGTGACTAATTTCATAACAGGCGAACAATAGCTCAAATATACAAAAGACTGATCTCAGTAACCTGAAATCAGTCTTTTTGAACGCATCATTATTTTTGTAATTATATCCACTTGCTTTCATGATCTTTTGCGTAGTTTAAACGGCAAATGTTTCATATATACCAAACAGGTAACTGTAAAACATTTTCTCGTAACACGCCCGGTGCAGGACATGTACATATAACAGCGCCCATTCCTCTCTTCTTTTCTTCCACTTTATCCAGAATTTCAAATGCACTGGTCATATTCGCAGTAACCTTGCTATTTGACTTGATTTCAATGGGGTAAAGGACTCCATCTTTTTCAATGATGAAATCAATCTCTGATTCTTTGTTCTGAACCTTGTCTTTTCCTCTATAGTATGAAACATAGTACCTATAATCCAAGCCCACATTTGAATAACTCTTTAATATTTCAGAAATAACATAGGTTTCAAAAAAAGCACCACTCATTGCACCATTTGCAAGTGTTTCAGGTGTTAGCCATCTTGTCAGATACGCAGCTAACCCTGTATCCCTAAAGTATAACTTGGGGGTCTTGATTGCCCTCTTCAGAGCTGATGTGCGATAGGGTTCCAGAATGTACACAATACCTGATGCTTCCAGAATTGAAACCCATTTTTTTACCGTGTCAGCATCCTTTCCTATCTCGTCAGCTATGTTGGAATAGTTGAGCATCTCACCGGTACGTGCTGCACAGGCAATCATAAACCTTCTAAAAGTATCAAGATCCTGTACTGCTGACAGCTCCCTGACATCTCTCTCCAAATATGTCTTGACGTAATTAGAAAAAAACATCTGCCAATCCATATTTGAGTCCTGGAGCTCGGGATAACCACCTCTGTGAATCCTTTCCCATATGTTTGAAACAGGTTTTGCAGTCTCTCCTCTTTCCTTAACATATTCCATAGTAGGAATAAATGGGTTAAAAAACGAATCCTTCGTTATCTCTCGTAGTGATAATGGTGCCAGTTCTATGATACTCACTCTGCCTGCCAGAGAATCTGATGCCATCTCCATAAGTTTAAAAGGCTGTGAGCCTGATAAAATATATTTTCCTTTTGTATCATCTTTATCACATTCCATCTTAATATATCGAAACAGACTCGGAACACGCTGAACCTCATCAAAAAATATCGGAGGCCTGTTCAAGTCCAAAAAAACATTAGGATTGTCCTTGGCCTGATCCTCCAAAAACTGGTCATCAAAACTTATTGATTTCCTATCGGGAAAGAGTTCCTTGACAACTGTTGACTTGCCTGTCTGCCTGGCCCCGGTTATCAGAACAGTCTTAAACATCCTCTCAGCTACAAGTATTGTGTTTTCCACATGTCTATGAATGTATTCCATCACAAGCCTCTCACAAAGCGACTAATTCCGATTCCAATTCGGAATTAGTCATATTATAACATATTCAATATATTACATCAACGATCTAGCCTTATACACAAGCATTTGCCGTCATTAAGATGGTGATACATTTCACACTTTCCTGACATCATCTGCCCGCAGCTTGATCCGCGCATTGGTACCGAACATCTCAAAGGTTGAAATAAGTGTCCTGCGCCCAACATCTACAGATTCGACAACAAAAACCTGCTCACCGTATATACCGGTATCATCCCTGACTTTATCCCCAGGGCGGATACCAATGTCAAACGCCAGGACTCCGTCAAGGACATCGGAGGAATCATCTCTTTTCTCTGCATCATTTTTCAACCTTTCAATCCCCGGCAAAAAAGGGTCCTCATCCGTCCAGAGGCCGAACTTAACCTTGCGCCTCTTTCCAAACATCTCAGCCTCAACAATAGCCATTCTATGGCGCATTTCAAGCTTGGTGATATGATTTTTATAATGCGCAAGCGGACCTGCAATCTTATCGATTCTGCCATTTTTAGCCATATGAACATAGCTTACATGCATAAGCCCATCATCAAAAAGAGTCCGCATAAATTCCTCATCCTCTTTTCCAATAGGGATAAAGGTCTTGGTGCCATCTTCCTCTACTGTCCCCAGGAGCTTTGTGAAATCTCTGATGCCCATCAGTGTGTCAAAAAGCCTGTGAGGGTCGTCACATTCCACGAATATATATCCCGGAAACAACTTCCGAAAGCCGATTCTGCACTTTCCTGCGCTTCTCTTTACATCCTCAAACAGTGGGACAAAGCACTCACCGTAAGTCCCGTCCTTTCTCAGCTTGTCGAGAAGAACCATCATTTCCTGCTCTTGTCCGCTTTTCACCTGTATTACGTACCACATGTTTTTACCTCTAGCAAAATGCCAGATGAGATCTGATAATCACCATCTGGCATAATAGGTCAGAACCCCTGCTGCCTTTTTCTTGTTTCCATAAACTTCTCAACCACTCTGGCCATGGCGATAGACTCCTGGGAAGTCAGCTTATAGTCGTGGCCTCCGGTCTTGTTGATCTTGCCAAGGAACTCAGCTATCTCGTATCTGAATCCATCTCTTCCCACGAATCCCGCCTCATAGTGGTCGACCCTTTCAGCATCTTCATATCGTACATCAAAGCCCCGGATGAGCCACCATGGGGACTGGGCGATAATGTAGCCCTTGGTCCCGGCTATGACAAGCTGTCCTTCTGACTTGACCCCGGCACCGGTCTTGGATGTAGCCAGGCCGTTTTTATACCTGAAGTTCACCTTGGTAAACCTGTCTATACCATTATCTCCCAAAATCGAATCAATAGTAAAGTCCTCGTAATCCAGTCCCATGATCTTGAATATAGGTAAAAGCGTATAGCTTCCATACTCAAGAAAGGCTCCTCCGTATCTGGCGTCAGACATCTCAGGAGTTCCTGGATCACCGATCCTGGTAAAACAGGCCTCAATGTCGCAGACATCTCCGATAGTCCCGTTTGTAGCAACTGTCAGAAGCTGCTGAAACCCTGGAAGATAGGCGGCTCTTATCCCTTCCATGAGAACCGTGTCATTTTTGTCGGCCAGATCATAGAGTTCCACTGCCTCGTCATAGGTAAAAGTCATAGGTTTCTCACAGAGCACGTGCTTGCCGGCTTCCAGGGCCCTTCTTACGTAATCAGCATGGGTCTGGTTGGGGGAAGCCACATATACCAGGTCTATATTCTGCAGGAACTTGTCATACTCATCACTAAAGGGCATAAGAGAGAATGAACTACAGAACTCATCGAGACTTTCTTTCTGCGGATTATAAGCCGCGACTGCCTCAACACCGGATACATATTTAGTCTCAGCAAAAAAACGCCTTGCTATCCTGCCTGTTCCGACAATCCCAAGCCTAAGCATTCTGATTCTGTCTTCCCTAAGGAATGTCGAAGATATGTTGGGGGTTCTTTCAAGATAGACCACATTGCAATATTGTTTTAGGTAATCAAACCTTCCCTCCCAGTCATTGCCAAGGACAAAAGTCTCAACGCCATATTTCTGGATATCTTCTATCTTTTGACCATCATGATCCTCGACAATGATCTGATCAGCAAAGCCTGTCTTTCTGACATTCTCAATCCTGGTCATGATATCGTCAACCTGATTAAGCTTACCCCTCTGACGATCAAAATGCTCAGTTGTAACACCCACTATAAGATAATCCCCGAGAGACTTAGCTCTCTCCAGAATTCTGTAGTGTCCATCATGAAAAAGATCAAAAGTTCCGTAGGTTATTACTTTTTTCATATGCACTCCTATACACAATAAAGAATAGTCTCACATGGGCTTAACTGATAATGCCTCAGGAAAAATTTATAGTCATTATTGAAAGACATTATTAGCTCAGTAAGTTGAAAAATATCTTCCGGCTTGTGGTAAATACTGATAGCCAGCTTGGGTCTATCCCTGATAATAGTATTTCTGGCCCCTAGAAGCGCCTCATATTCAGCGCCCTCCACATCGAGTTTTATGAAAGTAACCCTTTCATTCCCAACACATTCGTCTATGGTCGCTGTCTTAATAGTTATATTTCCGAATTCCGATATTTTTGCACCTTGAGACCCATCTTCACTAAACGAGAGTTCCGTACTATTACTCCATAGGCCTCTGTTGAAAACTTCAACATTATCTACTCCATCCAATTCCAGACTATCTATAATCCTTTCATAACTAATATTATCAGGCTCAAAGGCAAATATCTTTTTATAATCTCCGCCACACCATCGTATAAACTGTTTTAGCGTTCTCCCATCATAACACCCGCCATCGACGAAAACCTCATTTGACTCTTTGGGAACTATCTCATCTTCAAAGTACTGTTTATCACAGATACCCTCGTAGCAATCTGCCAGATTAATTATCTTTTGATCTTCTATTCCGTTTTTCCTGAGTTCATCTATAATCTCATTATTTGCAGCAGCTGAATTGACCAGCACATAATAGTCTTTATATTTTTCGTAGAATTCTCCCGGAGAAATAACACTTTTCCCATCAATCATTCTTCCTTGTTTTGTTTCATCAGCGTCTACAAAAAGGACAAACTCCAATTCCGGATACAGTTTCTTTAATATCCAGTAGTCATTTCCGACACCTCTGATTACCAACTTATCCTTAACTCGCTTCATCTTTTCTACTATAAATGAAAGAATGCCTTTATCAATAATAGATTCCAGAATGCCATCCATATATTGAGGATCTCCGGTAAGACAGAACATAACCCTTTTTTCATAAATAAAGCGGCTATAATCATCTTGAAGCATTTTATATACTTCTCTTGTTTTGGCAAAATCCAATACTACTTGATTGATATTCATGCGTTCTCCTTAATTTTGATGATTTCAAAAAAATGTTATCAACAATTCCTACATGAGGCAAATTTTGCTTTCCCAATAATCTCTTGTATCTGCACCAACAAGCTCAGTCATAACGTTTATATAATAGTCTCTTAATTTTGAAGATCTTATGATAATGCTATCAGCATTTACTACTGCCGGCTGTTCCACCAGTGGCAGTAGCGATGCGCTCACTATATCGCCCTCATAATCCGGAGGATCCGGTTCAAAGCAAGGAATATATACAAGCTTATCAGTATACTTTTTGAGATTATCAGTATATAGCCCCTTTGGTATTGCAAACGAAGCGCTATAGCCATCATAGGGTACCTGCACAACTATCATATCCGGATGCTTTTGAGCCAGGTTATAATCATCAAAGTTTGTCAAATGATCCCTTACTTTTTCATTCCCGACAAAATAATCTCTGTCTGTATGCACTTCAGAAAGTTTTCCTCTGTAATCAGAATAATAATATGGAACAGGAATAACTTTAACGTCATTTGTTTTATCCATACATTCAAGGTCAAAAAGCGGCTCCATAGTCGACCACCATTCGCCTTTACAGGGTAAAAACAGTATCTGCTTTAGGGAATTTATAAATAATTCTCTAACCTTGCTAATAACTTCTGCAGAAAGTGTATCAAGAATCTCCTCTGATTCTTTATCCCAATTAAGCGACTGCTCATACAATCCCTCGCAGTACTTTTCGAGCCAGTGAACTGCTACTATGCCTTCTCCGTACTTTCCCTCAATTCCATTGCCGATAAGAAGTGCTGTATTCTGACATAGTTGAAGGATTGCCTGTGCGTCATCCATGTTTCCGTTATTTACCAGTCTATTAACAGTCTCATGGTTTTGTTGAAGCTGCCCCAAAGCATATATATACTCCTCCATCAATGTTGATCTATCCATCGCAGGGCTGAAGCAGTCCTTGCTGAATGTATATCTGTAAGTGTTTCTTCCCGTCTTTTGTCTGAGTATTTCTTCCTGCTCCTTATATAGCGGATATCCGTGACCGGCACCGCCCTTCTTTACAGTCATATAGTCCTTATAATATGCGGTTAATAGTTCATGATACTTTACAGGAGCTCTAAGATACGTATTTTCAAAAGGCAGATTCTTCCATTCCTTAAAAACATCTGAAGAACAATTCGTCCAGTTCTCTGTCACCATGACCAACATTACTGCAGATTCTTTCGAATCTTCATCATCGCACTCTGACAATATATCTTCCAGTTCACAATACAGTTTTCTTACACTATCTTCGCTATGCCTGTCTGACGGAAAACTTTTTATCTCAGAAATTACGGATAATGCCCTGCTTTTTCTGTCTTCTTCTTTCTTGGGATCATTGTAAATTTTATCTATCGGAAATATATCAACTCCTACAACAAAAGGACAGCCATAAAATTGCTCCAGATGCTCTTTTGTCATGTTGATTGAATTTCCGTTTGTTATTCTTCCAATTTCAGCGTCATATTCAGCATTATTTCTGACAAAAAGCACACAATACTCCTTAGGAAGTTCTGAAACGGCATAATTCATGAACCTTTCATAATCTTGTCTTGTCATTGCAATATCGATATCGTCATCCCACGGAACAAAGCCCTTGTGCCTGACTGCACCGAGAAGGGTTCCAAGAAATGCAAACCATTTCAGATCATGTTTCAGACATATCTTATGGATTTCCTTTAAAACTACAAGTTGTGCTGCCCAGAAACGTTTCATCATCTCAGAAACAAAAAAGCCTTCGCGTACTTCATCGCAAAAACATTCATCCGAAAATGACAGTTTTTCCAGTTCCATTTTCACCATCCCTTTAGTTTAATTTATTACTTATCAGAACACATCTCCCTGTTGGCTGAATCTGTGATTATGTAAAATAATCCTATCCTGAACCTTGTAAAAAGGGTATTCATGTCCCGCTCTTCCCTTTATAGGAGTCATGTAATTCTCGCCATAATCTGATCTGAGCAGGTTGTCGTATCCTGACGGAACAGGGACTTTTAACATTTCAAAGTCCATATATACCGTACTCTCATAGTCAGACAGCTTTTTGACCCTCTCGTATCCCCCCATGGCAAATTCGCCATACCAGACAACCCTGTCAGCTTCCCGCCTTTCGGTCATCATCGCTACCGCATCGGCAAGTTTCCAAATGGATGTTTTAATGTGCTCATCTCTCGCAATCTTAGTATTCAGAAGATTTTCTATCTGAGAGACATATCCTTCTGCTTCACCGCCCGCCTGGTAAGTATCATAGTTATTGGCCAGATCATATAACGACATGTAAATCTGTCCTATCAGTTTCCACTGCTCCGGATCGGAAGGCACATAGTCAAGAGGATTCATATCAATTCCGGAAGCATAAGGGCAGCCATACATCAGTCTGGTAATGTCAGCTTCCTTTGGGTCATATCCAATGTCGATGTGCTCCCGGTTACATATATAAGCTTTGGGCTGGTCATAATCCTCTAAAGTATAAAAACTATACACTTTACAGTAATCCGGTAACTCATCATTGAGAATATGAACAAATTTCATATAATCCTTACGCATTATGCATATGTCTATATCATCATCCCACGGAACATATCCTCCATGCCTTACTGCTCCAAGTAACGTCCCGTACTCTACCCAAAACCTGATCCCGTGTTTATGGGCTATACCTAGCAATGCATCCAGCAGATTCAGTTGAACAGCCCAAAGTCTTTTCATGGCTTCCGGAATAATAAATTCCATTCTTTCTTCTTCTCTAAAAAAATCTTCAGCTATTTTCAGCATACTACCCTCTCTCGTATCAAGAGTGATAAAATAAAAGATAAGTTACAGCGTCACATGGAGGTAAAGCAATGAGCAAAATAGTTTTTTTGCCCCTTTCCCCTGATATGTGGGACGGGTTTGAGACAAAATGGGATGAATCCGTTTCAGATCCCGAAAACGAAGTTAAGGTCATACCCATCCCAACATACAAAAGAGATATCGACGGTAATCTCTCTGATGTCAGTTACATCACTACCGGATATCCTTCAGATGTAGAGATTACAGATATTAACGACTATCTCCTTGAGAAGGTTCATCCTGACATTATTTACATTCAGAATGTGCAGGATGGTAATAACGGTGGTTTTACTGTTCACCCCGCTTTTCACACCACAGCTCTCAGAAAACAGGCCGTAAAACTTGTGTATATTCCCTACACATGTACTGCCCCCATAACATCAACCGACAGAAACTACTTAGAGCAGTTGCGTCCCATTTTTGCCGCTCCTTCATTGAATCTGGTCGATGAAATAATCGTTCAGTCAGAGACACAAAAATCTATATATCTCATGTACCTTGCCGGCGGCAATAAAGAAAAAACAGACTACTGGTCGCAAAGAATAAGCTATGATTCCTATCCCAGAAACCTGATACTAAAAAAATATACAAAAGCCAATGTTCACTATCCCTCACAATGGGATATTATTTTCAAAAGCGATGACAATTCAGGCAAGAAAATAGTTCTTCTCCTAAGCTCTGTTACCGGTATCCTTGTTGGAAACAGGGCCTATATCAAGGCTCTGAAAAAAACATTTGACAGCCATCTTGACCAGAACAAGCCTTTTGTCTTGATATGGCGTCCATACAAAGCCATCGCAGAAGCTCTTAATATACTTCGACCTGAGCTGGTTTCCGATTATAACGAACTAATCTCATATTTTTGCCAAAACAAAGTTGGAATCCTGGACACAACTCCTTCTCCAACAGCTTCCATAGTCATGGCGGACGAATGCACAGGAGATTCTTGCGGCGAGATGGAACTGTTCAAGTTCACCGGAAAGCCCATAACCCCCGGTTGTTTATATGCTGAGTAAGCGCTCAGCTTTCTGTTTATGTGTATTCCTGCAATGTCACAGGCAATCCTGCAGCACTGCACAGTTCCATAAGTCTGCACCTATCCCCATAGTATTCATCAGATATCGAAACTATCATAGCTATCTCATCAGAATCTGCATGGTCATCGAATATCACATTTTCCATCTTTTCAAGATCGCTTAAAAGCCTTCGATAATCCTCCTCCATGGCCAGATCACAAGTCTCCATAAAGATCAGCAGCCCCTCAGGTGCCAGCATTATTACAATGCAATTATCGGCTTCAGCTTCTTTTTTCTCTAAGTACTTCCGCACATGTTTGATACCTGTACTTCCATTATTTAATATATCTGTAGCAGAGATACCATAAACAATCACATGCTTCAAGTTGCCTGATGTATCAACAAGTACTGCCTTCCAATCATCCGGAACAGCAAGTTCCCCTTTAATCGTTCCCGTAAAGGCATCTCCGGTATCTCCATTAATAAGAACCGTGATCTCTTCTCTAAAGAATGGATAATCGTGAGCAGCAGTCCCTCTAATCGGAGTCATGAAATCAGGACCATACTGAGATTCCAGCATTCCGGCACAATCAAGAGGCGTATTTACCTTTATGAATTCAAAAGGAAGTTCCTGAACTCCCTCATACCACAGCTTATTTCTGGGATTTATATAACCAGATATAGGAATCTTGGGGCAGTAATCAACTCCATCAGAGTCTTTTTCTTCTACCATCTGCGCTACCTTTTCCACGCACAGACACAGCTGTTTCCTCAGTGGAATATCCGGCTTAAAAAGGACACCCTCACCAAGATAATTCAACAGATACTGCTTGAGAGCCTCCAACTCTTTAATAAATCCCCTAATATCTTCTGATATTTGAATGTCTTCATGCGCCGCCAGCTCTTCTAACATATTAAGCATGCAAACCTTACCACCCAAATAATTATCTTCAATAGCTTTGCAATCATGCACCAGCTTGTATGCTACATAGTACAATTCCTTGAAAATCTGAAGTGCCTGAGGGTCTTTTGGAATATAGTCAAGAGGGAAAATGTCAATATAACAGATAAACGGACATCCATAATACTCATTCATTCTGTCCTTATCCCATTTGAGCGTATCCGCTTTATGTGTACACACAGCATGAAAGTTCATATATGTATCCGAATTGTACACACTCCTTATCACAAGATCATCATCAATCTCATCAGCATGTTCCAACAAGACCATGTAGTCTTTTCTGAGCATTGAAATATCGATGTCATCGTCCCAAGGTACAAACCCTTTGTGTCTATAAGCTCCAAGGGCAGTTCCTACCTCTGCGTAATAAGTGAGCTCGTACTTGTCAAACAGGACCTGAAGCTTGTTCAGAATCTTTAAATGCGCCGCCCATGTCCGCTTCATGAGTTCGCTTACAAGAAAGCCATCCCTGACCTCTTCTCTCAGAAAACCAGCCGGAACCATAAAATCTGTGTTATCATTTTTATTTTTGTAATAACCGCCTTTTCTGTAATTAGCTTCTGCAGCAGAAAGATCGTCATCCCATACTTCTTTGTATGCATCTTTAAATCCAACCTGAATCTCCTGGAGCAGCTTCTTGGCAGATATCTTTTTCTGGACATCAGGATTGTCAAAATAGCCTCCAACTCCTTCAGCAACACTTTGTCCTTTTTCGAATGATATGGCATCAAAGTCAACCGCCAGCCACTTAAAATCTCTTTCACAAATATTATTGATATCAAAGAAAGAGGCACCAAGTCTGAAAGAATGCCAATCTCTAAGCTTATATGCATCAAGATATCTGTCGGCAACATATGTTCCATAGGTTTCAAATTCACTGAAGGCCGAATCATATATCTTTTCAGGAGCTATAGCATTTATTATTTTTTCCCAAAACCTATTGCCAGGTATGCTTTCATTACTCTCGATATCTCTTATGAGTTTCCTCATAATGTCGCATCTAAAAAGCATATGCTCCGATATGAAAGACTTTTCTATCGCTTTTTTTAGCCCCGGCAATATCCTTGCCATTGTGTCAAAATAGTCAGGATGATACTCATACTTAAGATCAAGGTAGGGCGTGTCTGTCTCGGTGCTGAACATATTTATCTTCCTGCAGGGAACTGTGTCACCATCCCACGCCAAATAGTATTCATCCTTACATATTGATGAATACTGCATCTTAAGAAATTGCTGATAGTACCAGCCAGTTATTCCTCGAGGAAGTGGATTGTCCCCAATAATAGTTGAAAGCCTTCTGCTCATGCAGCCATGCACTTCATCAAATGGGATAACGCTATTCTCATCCACCCATTTAGCATGACCTGAAACAGGACCATCAATCACCAATTTCCCTACCTCAGGCGCACCAATGAAACAGATATCCCCATTATCAAAGTTTGCTGCAAGTCTTGGGTAAAGTGGCATAAGTCTTTCGCAATCTGCCGGAGTTACAACTATAAGCATATCAAAATGTCTTTTTTTACTCATATTGCCCTCCTCATACAATTCTCTTCTCCCAGTATTCCCGCACTTCTTCCCCTGTCATCCCCACAAGAATATTTATATAATCATTTCTTAAACCCTCCGAATAGGTTATGACCTGATCAGCATTAAACACTGCAGGCTGTTCTACCAGTTCCCGTATTGCCCGAAAGGCTACATCATTCTCTGAAGCAGGATGTGACGGACTTAAATACGGAACATAAACCAGTTTGTCGGTATATTTCAAAAGCTCAGTCGTATGAAACTCGCATGGAATTCCTATTGCTCTGCTATATTGGTCGTATGGAAATTGAATCACTATTACATCCGGATGTAATATTTTTAGATCATAATTGGCAACATCGGTCAGATAACCTCTTAATTCCTCTTTTTTTTCAAAACTACAGCTATCATCTCTAACCTCACCTATCATGTTGTAATTGTTATGGAAATAATAGGGTATCGGCATTGCCCTGACTTCATAATTATCGTCATAAACCATTTCCCTAAAATAACTTTTTAATGAATCCCACCAGGAGCTTCTGCACAGAAGAAACAGAACCTGTTTTTTTGTTCCGGCAAATAATCCTTTAATACTGCACTCTGCATCTGCAATATATTTATTAAGGATCTCTTCTGCTCCCTCTTCCCAACTGTTCGCAGCCTCATACACAGCCTCACAATATTTTTCCAGGATATGAACCGCCTCAAGATCACTGCCAAATCTCCCCTCAATGGCATTACCAATACCAACAGCAGCATCTTGAAGATTCTGTAGCATCGTGATAAATCCAGTATTATCAACACCGGCAAAATCGTGAAGTCTTCCATGAATAGCCCGCATAAGCCCCATTATTTCAAGTTGTCGTTCCTGAAAAGACTGCCGGCTATCGAAGGCAGAAAACTTATTTATGTCAAAGCAGAATCTATCAGGATTCGTGCCAAAAAGGTTTCTGTACAAGTTTTCCTGCTTTCTATATAAAGGATAATCATGTGCCGACGCCCCTCTTCTGACAACCATATATTCACCGTAGTATGCAGTCAGAATTTCGTTATATTTTAGTGGAACTCTCACTTTAACAGATTCAAACGGGATCTCATCCCACTCATCATACCAGGATGTAGGAAATCTGAATCTCCTATTTGGTATCCACTCCTTCATGACCGCAACTTCTTCGCAGTCTTTATCTCTACATTCTCTTGTAATATCATGAAATAAACAGATGAGATCCCTGCATACATTTTCGGCACTCAGGCTTACACCATTATCTGCCTCTATCTGGCTTAAATTGGATAGCAGTCCTTGATCTGAAAGCATCCTTCCCTTGATTCCACTTATAGTTGACAGTACCAGATTACCGCGCATGCATCTGTCATTCTCTGTCTGTTCATCTTTATATATTCTGTCCAGTACATTAATATCCACTCCTACAGCAAAGGGGCATCCAAAATATTTTTCCGTGAACTCAGTGCGGGCATCCATGCCATTATAGTTTACAATCCTGTAGCAAAGCTCATCATAATCCTCATTGTCCTCAACACTCAAAATGCAGAATCCTTCCGGCAATTCTTTTTTTGCATACGCAAGAAAGACTTCCAGGTCATCCCGTGGCATAATGATATCCACATCATCATCCCAGGGCACAAACCCCTTATGTCTTACTGCTCCCAAAAGCGTCCCACAATCAGCAAACCATCTGCAATTGTGACTTCTGCAGATCTTATCAATCTCTGCCAACACCTTCAGTTGAGCAGCCCAGAAACGCTTCATGCTTTCCGAAACAAAAAAACCATCTCTTATTTCATCAAAAAAAAATTCCTGATCAAAAGAAATATTCTCAAGGCCTGTTGCCATCGCGAGCCTCCAAAACACATGTATATGAAAATGTTTTACAACGTGAACAAATCCCCATATACAAATTATAGCTTAATAATTAACGCCCAACAACAAATTAAAAAAGAGCTCCGGTTTCCCGAAGCCCTTTTTGGTAGCTGCAATGTTTTGCAAAAGACACTTGATCTTAAACGTACTTAAGAATATTAGCCGAGAAGGGAAAGAACACCCTGGTTTGACTGGTTAGCCTGTGCCAGCATTGACTGACCTGCCTGTGCAAGGATGTTGTTATTTGAATACTTAACCATCTCTTTGGCCATATCTGTATCACGGATCTGTGATTCAGCTGCCTGAGTATTCTCAACAACGTTATCAAGGTTCTTAACTGTGTGCTCAAGTCTGTTCTGAACAGCACCGAGGTCAGCTCTCATACTTGAAAGTTTCTCGATACCTGTCTTAACACTTGCGATAGCTGTCTGTGCCTTACTTGATGTCTCAACACTAAGGCTGCTTCCAACTGAAAGGCTGCTTGCCTTCATGTCTTTCATCGTAATAGTAATAGTCTGATCTTTGTCTGCTCCAACCTGAATAGCATAGCTGTTGCTACCTTTAAGAAGATCAAGTTCATTAAACTTGGTGTTCTCAGCTGTTCGGTCAATCTCAGCGCTAAGTGCAGTTACTTCCTGCTGGATATAACTACGATCCTTAGATGTAAGAGTCTCCGTAGCAGCCTTGTTAGCCAGCTCATTCATTCTCTGAAGCATATCATGAACTTCGTTCAGAGCACCTTCAGCTGTCTGTGCCATAGAAATACCATCCTGAGCGTTAGAGGAAGCCTGTGTAAGACCTCTTACCTGACGTCTCATCTTCTCGGAAATTGCAAGACCTGCTGCATCATCTGCTGCGCGGTTAATCTTGTAACCGGATGATAACTTCTCACTTGACTTAGCCTGTACACCTGTTGTGATACCAAGCTGTCTGTTTGCATTCATTGCTGTGACGTTGTGTTGTACTACCATAATTATTCCTCCTTGAATTTGTACGGCAGCATCCTTGCTGCTCGCTTGCTTGTTTTGAAATTGCCTTTATGCTGGCTAAAAGCAATCTCTGTTCTTTTTTACACTTCTATTATCGTCCATAATTATAAAATCTTAACCCCTAATTTTATAAATAAAATATAAACTTTCATAAAAAAGGCTCCGGATTACAAAAACCGGAGCCCATAAGATTGCTTTCATTATGTATATCTGAATTACTGGAGTAGTGAAAGAACACCCTGATTTGACTGGTTAGCCTGTGCCAGCATCGACTGTCCTGCCTGTGCAAGAATGTTATTGTTGGAATATCTAACCATTTCCTTGGCCATATCTGTATCACGAATCTGTGATTCAGCCGCCTGAGTATTCTCTACAACGTTGTCCAGATTCTTGATTGTATGCTCAAGTCTGTTTTGAACAGCACCAAGATCTGCTCTCATACTTGACAGTTTCTGTATGCCTTCCTTCACCTGGCCAATTGCTGTTTGGGCGCTTGAAGATGTTCCGACATCTACAGAGCCTACTCCCAAGCCGCTGGCAGTCATCACTTTCATTGTGAGGTCTATTGTCTGATCTTTATCAGCTCCAACCTGAAGCTTATATGTATGAGAAGCACTGAGCAGTTCCAATTCATTAAACTTAGTATCATTAGCGGTACGATTTATCTCTAGCTTGAGCGCACTGACTTCCTGCTGTATATAGCTGCGATCTTTTGATGTAAGAGTTTCTGTAGCTGCTTTTACAGAAAGCTCATTCATTCTCTGAAGCATATCGTGAACTTCATTCAACGCACCTTCAGCTGTCTGTGCCATTGAGATACCATCCTGAGCATTGGAGGAAGCCTGCGTAAGACCTCTTACCTGGCGTCTCATCTTCTCGGAGATAGCAAGACCTGCTGCATCATCTGCTGCACGGTTAATCTTGTAACCAGAAGATAGCTTCTCACTTGACTTTGCCTGTACACCTGTAGTAATACCAAGCTGTCTGTTTGAGTTCATCGCCGTAATATTGTGTTGTACTACCATATTTAATCCTCCATGAACGGGGCCCGCTTCCTTGCTGCCTTTCCTTCTTATTATTGTGCAGCTTTATTGCGGAGTCCCTTCCATGGCTGCTTTTATTTTTGTTTTACACTAATAATATCGGCAGCAATTCGATTACCTTAACCCTCACGAACTATTTTTTTCATATGTTTACGTAATTTTGAAACTTTTTTACCTTTCTTCTTTTTTGTCATAAAGAAAAAAGGACTTGATGCCGATAAACAGGCTCAAATCCTTTTGTGTACTATTCTGAAACAATTCAGTCAGTTCTTTTGATCCATAAACTGTGGTGGAATGTTCTTGAAGTTATTCATAGTCTGGTAATAGTTAAAGGCTGCAGCAGAAGTTTGCCTTCCCTGATTCATACGGCTTCTGGCCACACTAAAATAGTTCTCCGCCATCGCCTTGTTTCGCCTTTCTTCCACCTCAATCGATGCACTTGCATCCGATATATCGTGGATAAGATTCTGCATACGCCTTATCTGTTCGGCGTAATGTTCTTTATGATCCCCCACCTCTTGCTTCACTCTGTCGAAAAGGGCCTGAAATCCCTCATCAAGTTCAAGAAGTTTGTCTATTAGTTCGCCTTTTACATCAAGAGTCTTATCAAATTCTGCCACTTCCAGATGACCAGGATCAGACAACAGCTCCTTTTGTCTGGCATTTTCTTCCTGAATCTGCTTCATAATACCAAGTTTTCTTACAAGGCTCTCTTCAAGCATGTCCAAGCTGGCTGATACCATAATCACGCTTCCTTTACTGCAATATGATTGGCCTTCATAACTTCTACCCAATTGTCCCTGATGGCGTGCATATGCTCATTAACCTCATCCACGATTTCCTTATCCTTAGCCATGTTGGCTTCAACCAATCTTCTGGCTATATATGAATACATGTTCTCAAAATCCTGAGCAACAGGATACTTCATATCAAGAGTATTCCTGAGGTAATCGATGATTTTCTCAGTCTTCATGATATTGGTATGGGCCTTCTGGATATCTTTATTTTCAATTGCAGAACTTGCAATATTCAAGAACTTAATAGTGCCGTCATAGAGCATAAGTGTCAGCTCCGGGCCGCTGGCTGCGTTGACCGTATTGTTCTTGTACTGAGCAAATGCAGCTCTTTGTTGTGCAGTAAGTACCGGCATAAGTCTCCCTCACAATCTCTTTTAAAGTCACTTAATGAAATGGGCGTAAGGATTTTTGCCCCTTTACAACATTATAACAAACTATTACAAAAAATATGATCAGCCACCGCCAAAGAAGTTTGACAGTGAGCCACTGGCAGAATTTGTCTTGGCAAGTGCAGTCTCCATCACAGAGAATTTCTTGTACAACTTATCCTGGGCTGCTTCAAGTGCCTTCTGAGCATCAGATATCTTGGTATTGTATGAACTGTACTGAGAGGCCATAAGTTTGTCTTCATAAATAGTAAATGCAGTGCTGTATTCAGTGCCCTTCATCATATCTGACAGTTTGCCATACATTTCCTTCGCAAACTGAGTGAAAAAGTCACTTACCGCATCCGGATCTGACGATATCAACGCATTAAGTTTGTCTGTGTTCCCGCTCGTCACAGAATCATCCTTGTCACCATCTATATGAAGAGCATCTCTCTCCTCTTCTTTAGTGCTAAAGTAACTTCCTGTGCCAATGCCAAAATCACTGAGGTGAAATTTGGCTGACGAGCCGTCTTTCAATGTGATATCAAATCCCAGGTTTACAATGCTCCGGAGTCCTGTCCTGATATTCCCAAGAGTTTCATCTCCGCTGAGGAGTCCGGTCTTGATCTTGTTCTCCCACTCCTCGACCTCTTTGTCGGACATTGCTTCCTTTTGGTCGTCGGTGAGCATCTTGTACTTCTTGGCCTTATCTGCACCGTATGCTGTGGAGATCTCCTTCATCAGATCATTGTACTCTTTGAGCATATTCTTGATGTTGTCGTATATTCCGCTGGTATCCTGCTTGGTGGAAAGCGTGATACCTGATGCGACCTCCTTGGCAGTGATCGTCAGTCCGTTTATCTCAAAAACATTGCTCTCGGATGTGTAATCAACGCCGTTAAGAGTGATCTGCGCGCTTGAACCTGCAATATAGTTGGTACTCGACGCCTCGTCGGCGCCGTTCAGAGCAAATCCCAGTTTTTTCATTGCAGAGTTTTCACCGCCCTCATCCACAAGATGGAATGCCGCCTTGGCGCCTTCCTTTTGGGATGATACATAGAATCTTCCGTTGTTGTCATCGAAATTAAAGTTGAGTTTCGTATGGGTCTCAGAAGACTCAGCGCCCTTTAATTTTCCAAGAATACTCTCAATAGTGTCACCTTCTGCAATATCAACGGCAAGAACATCGTTAGGATCATCGCCGATGCTGAACTTAAGCTGCTCACCGGCACTAAGACCAAGTTCCTCGATAGTTGTGGACTTCTTGGCAGAATTGCCGCTTATGTCCTTAACCTGATTGCCGGTAAGGTATGCAGCCTTGGCAAGACTTGTGATATCCAGCGTCTGGGTGGTGTTCATGGCCGTGTCGCCTGTAACAACCGATACCGCACTCTCCTTGCTGGCAGTTGTTGCCTTCTTGGTGTATGCAGTGGAAAATCTCATGTTCGAAAGTGTTCCGTTATAGAATGAAACGACCTTCTTGTTGAGTTCTTTCCACTTATCCTGTTTCCAGGTGAGCTTCTTCTGATCATTCTTGGCTGTGTCCAGCCTGTCCTTTTTGGTCTGGGTAAGTGCAGTTATGATACTCTCAGTATCCAGCCCCGAGTTCATTCCCGTAATTCGTATAGGCATATCGTTCTCCTTTCTCAATCCGTGAGCAAGTTACATTGACGTCCGTGTCGCACCGCTTCCATGGGTGCACTACAATCCTGTTGGTTGCGGTGTCTGTAAAGGGTTATCTCTTTTCATCAACCATGATGCCTGCGATCTCCCATACCTTGGCAATCATGTCCAAAGTCTCCTCAGGCGGGAATTCCTTGATGACCTTCTTGGTGTCCTTGTCCACCATCTTGATGGTGACGCGGTTGGTCTTGTCATGAATTCCAAAGACAGCTTCAGCATTGGACTTCACATTCTTAGTCATCTCAGAAATTGTCTTCCTGATCTTCTCGTTATCCTCTTTGATCTGCTCCTCAGTTGCCTGAAGTCGCTCCTGTCCCTTTGAGAAGTTCTGGGCTCCACTCTGGGAGTCATTCTTGGAATTAGACGAGGTATCAGCAGCCTCGACTGTTAATTCCATTGTTGGTGCGGCAGCCTCGTGGTTTGCAAGTTCAGACTTTGACTGGTTCTGCTCCTGCACCTGTGTTTTTACCTGTGGCGTAGTCTGCTGAATAAGCGGGCTAAAGCCGTTAATTGCTTCCAATCCCATTTTCCTTACCTCCGTGTCGGGTCTGGGCATCCAAACCTTGTGTGCTACCGTTGACTACTGTTTATTCACATAGAAACATGGAGTTTCTACACGATTTCTCATCCTCTATATCGGTAATGAAGTTAAATACTTTATAGTTATTTGGGGGAGATCATACGATTTAATAAAAATTTTAGAATTAAAAGAATGAGCCGTACGAACAATAATCAGTAATTTGATCATGAATTTGTCCGTACGGCTTAGCTATTGCAAAATACTAAATCCGTTGTGATTTAAAGTCTATTGATTTAGTAAATAGCGGAATAAAATGAATTCCAGTATGACATTATGCTAAAACGATCATTATGATATTTGTTTGCCCCAAAATAATCTTTCAGTTCATCCTCAACAATACCTATTTCTTCTATACGCCCCTGGTTTTTGGGGTCTTGCTTTGTCAGCTCAATCCACTCAAGTGCTTTCTCCAGATATTTCTGAGCCAGATTTGACTCCTCTCTTTCTTTTCTGTCTACAGCCCTCTGAATCTCACCCCCTATGTTTAAAATCTGCTCACTTATACACATTTTATTCCATCTGTTACTATCCATAATTGATTACCACCTCACCTTGCGATCCACTTATTAACTATATCTGTTAACCATTGTATAGTCTTTTCATCTGTAATCACTCTTCCAAAAGTTCCGTTTTGAATTTTTCTGTTTTGCTTTACATTAAGCGTTGAGCTCCATTCGATTGAATGATCATCATACATGATATTGGCCCCATATAAATCCTCGTCATTTGATCCATCGTCATATAGCTCAATTCCCAGATCAGAATGCATTTCCATATTTACTGCCACAAGTTCTCTTTTTCCATCAATAACTATTTTTACCATGTCATCGAAATATTGCGGTTGCATCTCATGTATTTCATCCAGGCTTACTCTTTTTCGTAAGATCATAGAAGTTGTCCTCCTCATCATGTACAAAAACTCTAACCCCAAACTCGTTTTACATAATTGTACCATTCCCTAGAACTCTCGGCAAAAGCTTCGCATAGGAGAACTCCTCAAACACCTTCTTCTGACCGTTCACTGCGATCTCTTTTCGCTCCTCCTCATGCTCAAGGTAGTACGCCACCTTCTCGATCATCTCCTCTGGAGTCCTGGCAATGGCAAGATCCACGCCATCTGTGAAGTACTCCTCGATCTCAGGGGTATAGCTGGTCAAAAGAAATCCTCCTGCAGCAAGAACATCGAGCACACGGAGCGGAATTCCCGAAGTTATACAGCGCATGGTAATGTTGATATTGATCCTGCTCCCGTTAAACACTCTCGGCATTGTATCCATGTAATCTGCAAAGCCCATGTTACGGACCCCGGGGATATCCTTAGCATCCGATGTGGTGTAGATTGCTGTGTCGAAGCGCCTTCCCAGCTCTTCAAGGATTTTCCTTCGCTCCAGGATCGTGACCTTTTTTCTGAGGATATCAAGGATCGCCTTGTCATAGTCTATGCGGAATCTGCCGGTGTCTTCAAAATTCAAAAAAAAGTGAAGCTGCGACATAAGGTCGTCAGGAATCACCCGCTCATCCCCCAGAATATCCGCGCCGAATATCCTCTGCTGCGCGTCGAACACATCGCCGAGATATGCCCTTACCCCTTCGGGGAATCCTGCCTGATCGTAGAAATTGAACTCATTGTCGTAGAGATTGCCCACAAAAGCCACATCGTGGAAAAATGTGCCCTGAGATTTTCCACTGCTTTGCAGACCCGGTATCGGATTCTTTGGAACTCCATCCTCACTTAAGGTACCTTCGCTGTTACACACTTCTTTCAGCCTGTCTGCATTCACCGCCAGCGGTGTGTGAAAAACCGTCGCTCCATACCCCTTTTCCTTCAAGTCCTCATACAGAGTCCTGTCGAAAATATGCACCTTGTTCACGGCGTTTGCCAGTTTCTCCGAATACAGCGGGTAGTGCGGGCAGTCAAATACCCAGGAGGAATACGGCACTCCCATCTCCTGGCAGACCTCCGACACCTCCGGAAAAAAATCAAAGCTGAAGACAGCGTCGTAACTGCCTCCGCCCTCTTCAGCTTTTTTCATCATCTTTCGCATTCTTTCACACGCATGAACATCCATACCACCGTCCGGCAATCTGATCTGCAGCACATCGACGCGCCATCCAAGCCTTCCCATGGCATCCCTGGCGTCCTCGCCGTTAAATTCAGCCCAATCGTAGTACAGTATCCGCATATTACACCCTCTGTTTCACCTGATTCTCTCAAAAAGATCATCCATCGTTATAACCGCCTGTACATTTCCTGAATAACTGTTTTCAACTATTCCATAAGGAGTGACCATCGTGGGATGTATTGCATATCTGGTCCCGGTGCAGATCTGCAGGTCGTTAATCTTCTCTCTGATACTTTTATCCACCCGCTCAGTAACTGTATATTCTGCAGACGAATACTTCATCTCGCACAGATTTATGACCTGGTCCTTTCTCACGATAAGAAGATCTATCTGTGAGCCAAATACTCCCTTGTCGGGGTCTGCTTTGCAGTACCATGAATTGACATCTGTATAGACTCCGGATATACCAAGTCTCTGCTTGATCTGAGGAACATGATCAAGACACACCCTTTCAAAAGCCTGTCCCATCCATGTATTAAGAGCAGGCGTATTGAGCTGATTACTCCAGAAATGCTCATCTGTCGGTTCATCAACAAGGAATCGATAGTAAAATAGCGTAAAGCAGTCAGTCAACTGATACACCGCATTTTTCTTTTTCATACCAAAAGCATTGTATTTTCTGATGAACCCGCAGCTCTCAAGCTCATCAAGTTTGGCTGACAAGTCTCCGGAATTTGCTATTCCTGACTCTTTAATGAGTTCCTCCCTGGTCATTCCTACTTTCTTTTTGGAAAGTGTTTCAATGAGGGTCAGATATTGTTCCGGTTTTCTGAAAATTGATGCATACAGATATCTGAACTCATCCTTAAGCGGTGCCTCTCGGGCAAAAAGAATACTATCCACATTTTGGGAGAGACTCAGCCCCTTCTTAAGGAATCCCCAATAAAACGGGATTCCTCCAAATATCATGTAATACTGCAGAATCTGCTCTCTGTTCATAGCAAGTCCTTCAGCCTTTACCATCTCCTCACACTCCAGGAGTGAAAAGGGCTTCAGGCCAATCTGCTCGGTGAGCCTGTTATACAATCCGCCTTTATTGTGAATCACCTTGGAAAGCATCCATGAAGTAGCTGAAGCGCAGACAATGAGCAAAACATCCCTGCGCGCCTGTGCAAATCCATTCCAGAAGCTCTCAAGAGCAGCAATCAGATCGCATCTTGGCGTATCCATCCAGGACAATTCATCAATGAAGATCACCTTTCGCTTCTCTGATGATTCCCTTATCAGGTCTTTCAGATCCTCGAAAGCTTCAAGCCAGTTCGATGGCCTTTTCTTCGGCATCCTGCCATTGGCATTCTTTATTGACGCTTCAAACTCATAAAGCTGCGCTTCCAGATTGCCCTCTGCAACACCTGCATGATGAAAAGTGAACCTGTAATCAAAAGCCTCGGAAATAAGGTACGTCTTCCCCACACGCCGCCTGCCATATACTGCTATAAAATGCGACTTATCATCCAGCATTGCATCTTTAAAAATCTGAATTTCTCTTTCTCTTCCTATCATGTTGGGCCTATATCTTTCTTAATCTTTGCTATTTTATTACTTTAAGAAAATTATAATCCATTGTTTTGCGACATTCAATAAATAAAGGGATTATAACATTCTTAATCTTTGTTTTCTGACAGCTTTAAGAAGATTATAGCCTCATATTTCTGTTTTGTTAAATAGGAAACTGCTCTGCAATTTCCCGTTTAACAAAAAATCGCTTCATACCCAAAAGTACAAAGCGATTTGTCTTTTCCATATTAAACCTGCATCCGAGTGCTTGTAGGGGCCGCTCAAAGCATGCTCTTGAGTGCCTCAAGTCCTGCCACGTCAGTAGCTTCCTTGTTCTCATTCTGGATCTGGATGTAGACTTCCTTCCTGTAGATGGGAACCTCCTTGGGAGCGCTGATGCCCAGCTTGATCTGGTCGCCCCTGATGTCCAGGACAGTGATCTCTATATTGTTGTTGATAATGATTGCCTCATTCTTTTTTCTTGATAATGCTAACATCGCCTTACCCCTCCGTGTATCGCCTTATATAGTTGCCTGCTGTTATGTCAAAAGAGCTAAAGGCTTTAACCCTCTTTGTTCTTCTTGAGAATTTCGTAGATAGGGAACTTGACAGGATAGTCGCTGTTCTCAACTATGGTCTGTACGCCCTTCATCTCAGCAACGTTGATGACGAAAGGTCCCATGAGGTTCACGGTCATCTTGGTGAGGTCGTGAGGAACAGTCACGGTTACAAGGACCAGGATATCATCATCCTTGAGCTCGCCCACGTCAGCGATGGCATTCTTGTCGATCTCGGGGCTGTAGTCAGGGCATACAACAAGGGGATCGATGACGGGCATTGCAAAGCCCGGCTCCTCTATGGACTGAAGCCACTGAATAGTGGTGCCCTCATCTTCCGTATCATGCATCAGAGTAAATCTCTTCATATCGGGAAATCCGATTATACCATTGGGGAAATCGATTATCTTGCTATCTTCAATCTCTACTTCGCCGAAAATCCTTGTTGATAATTTCATGATGTACCTCCGTAGTAGTGTGAAACAATGAATCCCTGTTCAATCTTCAAGGTCATACAGTCACTCATGCAAGCATGACTTTGAATCCCTGTACTGAATTAGTGATATACGGATTGCTCCGCAAAAAGCGCTCTCGCAATCCTGCAGAAATTCGGAAATCGCCCTGCTCGCTTCACTTCGCACGGCTTTTTTCCTCATTTCTGTTCGGTCTTCAAGGTACCAAAGTACCATGTGCAAGCACGGCACTTTGGTACTTTGAATCCCTATATCACTAATTATATACGCAATATCGTCTTTTTTCTACTCTTTTATACTTTTTATCCTGGGCTCGATGGAGTGCTTGGTTTTACATGAGCAAAAATTGTGCATTTTGCCTTGCTGACCACCAGCCGGACTTCCCTCCATCATCATAAGTAGTTAAGCAGACTCGTCTGGCTGATCTTGCCTGTGGCCATGAGGCTGGCCTCGTAGGTAACCTTTGCGGTGGTGAGCTGTGTTGCAGCCTCTGCCAGGTCAATGTCCTCGTTGTCGGACTGCAGCGTCTTGAAGGTGGTGGTCTGGCTCATGAGCCTGGAGTTGACCAGGTCAAGGCGCTTTGCCCTGGTGCCGTTGTCGGTGACCGCAATGTTGGCCACGTCCAGAGCCTTCTGCATGGAAGTGATCTTGTGCTCGAAATCCTGCTGGATCTCATCCCTCATGTAGTCATAGGCCTTCTGAGCTGAGCTGATCTCATTCTCTATCCTGACCTTCTTGGTCTCATCATTGGTGGCTTCAAGCTTGCTCTTTAAGGTCTTTAAGGTGGTGGACAGCTGCTGCAGCTCATCAAGTCTTGAGGAGAGGTCGCCCACGTCCCTTCTTACATTGGTGGTGAATACCGCATCTGCAGTTGTATTGACCACTACTGACTGGGCAAAGCCAACGTCATAGGCGATGTCGTGGTCTGCTGAGCCCTGGTTGTAATAGATAGTCTGGCCGCTGTTGTCCGTAAATGTACAGCCAAACAGGTTCTCGGGCCTGATATCACCACTTACCCACTCTCTCTTGTCATACACCATGTCAATGGTCTGAGCGTTGATGATATCAGGCAGGGTCGAGAGCTTGTCCTTTAAGGTCTTATTGAGAAGAACTTCTCCGGTGGAGGCATTCAGGTACGCAACTGCGCCGTCCTCTCTCTCCACCAGATCGTTGTAGGCCTCATCTATATCCTCTGCACTGCTGGTCCTGTAAAGGATCCTGTCAGGATTGATCTCCACTGTGGTCTCCCTGTAGGAGGTGTGTACGCTGCCGTTGCCGGTCAGCTGTACTATATCATTGCTGTAGGTCCCGTCATCGTTGACGGTTGCCACGTTATTCTTTATTGTGTAGGTTCCGTCGCTGTTTACCACTGCGGTAAAGCCGTCCTTGTCCAGGTTGATGGTATAGGTCTGGTCAATAGCCGGAAGCAGCGGCACATCCACCGAGACGGGCTTTGCACCCACGGTTGGTGTGTAGGTTATGGTTGAGAGGGGCTTGGTCTCGATGGCAGCTATTGCGGAGTCAACCTCGGAATTCATGCTCTTTATCGTTCCGTCAGGGTTGACCTTCATCCTGTACTCTTTTCCAAGAACAGGGTCAGCGCCTACCACGTCCACGGTGCCGTCCATGTTGAGGGTGGCCTTGTAGTTGATGCCCTCGCTCTTAATGCTGTAGTCGGTGATGTTGGTGTTGATGGGCACCTCGGCGTATCTTGTCTTGCCGTTCACATCCTTAAAGGTGATGTTCACTGCATTCCAGGTGTTTGTAATGGAGCTGGTGGCAGGCTGTTCGAGCTTCTCCCTGTACTTGAGGGTAGCGCTCCTGTCGTCGCCATCGGTGTAATCCAGGTTGTCATAGGAAAGGCGCAGCCTTCCCACTGACCGCTCCACAATATCGCTCTGGGGTGTGGGAACATAGTCGTCATTCAGCACTGTTGCGGAATCCAGCTTGTTCTTTCCCACAACTCTCAGCGAGTCGGTGATGCTGCCTGCGCTGAACTCGTCATTGATGTCCTGATAGCTGGCGGTGGTGGTCTTGTCAAAGGTCAGGGACGTGTCAGTCCTGTAGCCGGTAAAGACATATCTGCCTGCATAGTCTACATTTCCTGTGGCGTAATACTCTTTTGCCAGGGCATCCATCTGTGTGACTATGATTGAGAGATCGTCCAGGGTCAGATCCTTGTTGGCGCCCTTGGTGGCCTGCTTTACGCAGTCCGTGAGCACATCCGTGACCGTAGAAAGAGCATCTGCCGTCACCTGAAGCCAGCTCTCTGCGTCCTTGGAGTTCTTCTCGTAGTATTGTGACAGCTGAGTCACATTGCTGCGAAGGCGAAGGGCTCTTATGGCGATAACCGGGTCGTCGGAGGGACGGGTTATCTTCTTGCCTGTGGACATCATGGTGTTGAGCTGATCCTCAGTCACCTTGTTGTTGTTGATGTTGTACATTGAGTTGTTCTGCATTATCTTGTTGGTGATACGCATGAAGTACTCCTCTCATAATGCTGTTCCGCTCTCGCTTCGCTGGCCGGAACAAGGTTCGCTCACAGAAATCACAGATTTCCTATCTCACTTTTATACGCCTGTCTGAAGGATCAGTCTGTCGTAGATCTCTGTCAGGGTCTGTATCATCTTGGAAGAGAGGGAATAGGCGTTCTGGAACTTCACCAGGTTTGCTGCCTCCTCGTCTTCGTCTACACCGGAATCCGAAAGCCTCTGGTTTCCGATGGTGTTCTCAAGGGACTTGTAGGTCTCCTCCAGGGTATTGGAGTTACTCCTGTTAAGTGCCACATCCCCCAGGACCTTGGTGAGGAACTCTCCGGAAGTTGCTCCCCTGAATATCTTCTTGGTGTCAAACATATCTTTTAACTTGATAAGGTTTCCAAACTCGGACTCACCCTCTGTGATGTCCGACTTGGTGGCAATCCTGTCGGAGTTGTCCAAAAGAACTGAACTCACCGTAAAGTTGCCTCCTGTCACACTGTAATAACCCTTGTTACCTGAAAGAGTTGTCAGCTGCTCGTAGCTGTACTCCGCCGCATTGCCCATGGAGGTGAAGCCCGTCAGCAGGTTTACACCCTGCAGTGAATCTGAGGTGTAGCCCTTGGTCATGATCTGGTTCACGGAATCCGAGAACTGCCTGATCCACTCGTTCATCTGGGACAGGTAGTAGGGGATTCCCTGGTAGTCATTGGAGTACCCGATGGACACGTTCTTGGCCTGATCGGGGATACTTGTCAGTGTGGAGTCATCTATTTTGAATCTGTAGGTGGACTCATCCACCAGCTCCCAGCTGTCGTACTTGTAATTCTTGGCGCCTATCTTGATGCTGCCCTCATCGGGGATGGTGCACTTGGTCATGTCCTTGAGATACTCGCTCTCGACATTTACTGTCACGTAGACGGTGCCGTCTCTTTGCTGCTCCACGCCTCCCATGGGAGTCTTGCCGTGGAAGTAATGTGCGTTGTTGCCGTCTCTCATGGCCAGAAGCCCCTGAAGCTCTCCGCCTATGAGCTTGGAGTCCAGAGAAAAATCTGCCAGCTCACTGACATTGTCGCCGTCCTTGTAGCTTCCTCCGCCCCACTTGATATCGAAAAGACCTTTCACATCGTTCTGATTGGTGGCGCCGTCCTCATCCCTGGACACACATACCATCTGCTTGTAATCGTAGGTGTCCACCAGCTGGTAGGCTGATCCCACCCAGATCTGGAACCTGGTGGCTCCCGTGACCCTGTCGGGCTGGGTCTCATCCACTATGGGAGTTTCTTTGGTCTCAACAGAGATGATCTTGGAGAGCTCATCCACCAGAAGATCTCTTTTGTCCCTGAGCTCATTGGCTGTGGTGCCTGTCATCTCGATGATGTTGATCTGCTTATTTATAGATGCAACCTCCTGGGCGATGGCTGTAACCCTGTCCGCGCAGAGCTTGATCTCCGCGTTGACGTCCGCCTGCTCGTTCTGGAGGGAGTTATATACGCTGTTAAAATACTCTGTAACGCTCTTTGCACTTGATACAAAGGCCGACTTGGTCTCGGTAGTGCCCGCCGCTGTCATCACCGACTGCAGGGAAGCCTGCATCTTGTTGAAAAGAGATGAGAATCCGGTGGTTCCGTCGTCATTAAGGTAGTCTTCAATGAGCCCGTTGTAATAGTTCTTTTGCTCAAAATTACCAAGAAGGGTCTCATTGTTCCTGTACTTGTTGTCGTAGAAGCTGTCCCTGACCCTCTCGATGGCTATGGTGTCAACTCCCGCTCCCGCACAGCCATAGGTGGCAAAGACCCTCAGGGCATCTGTCGCCTCCTGCTTGACCGCCTGTCTGGTGTAGCCGTCGGTATTGGCGTTGGATATGTTGTTGGCTGTGGTGTTCAGGGCCGCATTTGCTGCTCTAAGGCCCGAACCTGCAATATTAAGTCCAAAGAATTGAGAGACCATATATACCTCCTAATTACTGACCGAGGGATGTTACAAGGTGTTCCAGCATCTCGCTGACTACATTTATATATCGGCTGGATGCGTTGTAAGCATTCTGGAACATTATCATGAACTCCAGCTCCTCATCGCTGGATACGCCCACGATCTGCTCCCTGGCCGACTCCACGGAAGACACCGTCTGCTCCTGCGCCTCCTGGATGCTCTGATAGACATCCCCTGAGTTGGCCACCTGGGAAACCAGGCTGTTGTAATAGGTAATAAAGCTGTTTCTGGAGGAAACGTTGGGATTCAGGCAGTACTGCTCCTTGGTGAAAGCTTCCTTTAACCTGGTCATGGTAGTTGTGTCCTCGTTTCCATCCTTTGTCCTGAAGGTAAAAAGAGTGGGCTCCTGGAGCATCTTGGGATTGATCTGGGTGTTCATGATGGTGAAGCCCGTAAGTATGGTGCCTGCCGGCTTGTCGCCGCTTATGTCATAGATGATCTTGTCATCCTTGTTGGCACAGGTGAAAATGGTGAAATCACTTGGAAGTCCTGCGTTCTCATCAAGGAAGGCGGGATTACTCTCAGCTTCCTCCATGATCCCGTTGATGGCTGTCATGATGTTGTGGACCATCTGGTCGAACTCAGCCTGAACATTCATGATCACCGACTGGGAGATGTTGCTGTTGTAAAAGTCAGTGTCCTCTGTGATATCGTGGTAGGTTCCGTTGTGATCTCCCCTGGCAAGGAGCACTGACCGAAGCTTTCCTATATCTGTATTGGTGGTGGTGGAAATGGTCTGGGTCAGATCGTAGACATGGGCTCCCTTTATGGAGACAACTGTCTTGGTCCCGTCAAGATTGTCCACTGTCTTGGCTGCGTAGTCCCAGTAGGGAGTGGCATATCCCACCGCGCTCTCGAGTCTGGTGTCCACCTCCAGGTGATTTACGTGGTCCGTTGTAACAAAGGGAGCTCCTTCGAAAAGAACTGACACATTCCCGAAGATGTCCTCCTGATATTCCAGCTTGCCGTACTCCCCCAGCTTATCCAGAAGTCTGTTTCTCTCATCCCTAAGGTCGTTTGCTCTTTCTTCTTTTCCTGCTTCTATCTCTACGATGTCCTCGTTAAGTTCTTTTATCCTGTCGCCGTACTTATTGATGTTGTCGCACATGCCCTTTACGGTGGAATCCAGGTTCTCCTGGTAGGAGACAAGGCCTTCATACACACTCTTGGCCCTTGTCAGAAACTCATTTGCCCTTGTGACAAAAGAGCTCTGGGTAACCGCTGAACATGGATCCTTGGCCAGCTCCTGGGTCGCAACCCAGAGGTTGTTCATGGAGTCCGCAAACTCAGCTCCGTTCATCTCCTGAAGCTGATCCTCTATCTCCTCCAGGGCCTTTAAGGAAACGTCATAAAAAGCGTACCTTCCTGACTCCTGCCTGTAGGACCTGTCAAGAAAGTCGCTTCTGACCTGTTTGCAGTTATTGTAGTTGACGCCGGTTCCGATCTGCTTCCAGGCTATGGTGTTGCTCCTCTGCTCCAGCGTCTGATATGCTCTGGTACCCTGGGAGACCTGCTGCCTGGTGTACCCTTCGGTGTCCAGGTTCGCCATATTATGCGCCGTGGTGTTCAGCGCATTCTGGGATGTAGCCAGTCCCGATGTTCCTACATATAAGTTGGCCATGAGAGACATATGGTGTACCTCGCTTCCTCATGTACGTGATTTTGGTTCCCTCTGTCTTGCGCAATACGGATTGCTTCGCTTCGCTCTCGCAATCCTACGCATGCATCACTCTACTTTACTGTTGCGCGATACGGATTGCTCCGCTTCGCTCTCGCAATCCTACGTCCATTCGGAATCCGCACATTCGTGCTACTTCCTCATGTACGTTATTTCGCTTCACGAACCAAATCATTTGTGCAAGCACATGATTTGGTTCCCTCGCTCAATTTATCGCGCAAAAAAGACACTACCTTCGCGTAAAGGTATTCACCCGGGTGGATTATCTACGTGCATCTCGTACCACTTGAATAAGTGGTACGTTACTGCTTTGCATCAAACCCGCCCGATGTGTAACCTAAACATTCGCCTGTAGTGTCTGCAGCTCTGGAGTAATTCGCAGTTTGTGGAGCTGTTTTCGCAGCCTGGATGATGTTCATTTCGAACTGAACCATTTCTAGTGAGCTCTTAAGTAGCTCTTGGTTCTGCCCGTTTACACGCCTGACATTATCTGCAACTGCAACAATGCGGTCCCGCTGTACTGCCAGGTTTTTCTGATCTACAGGTCTCTTTTCCAGAATCTGTATCAGATCGGTCAGTTTCAATGAATTAACATCCATGTTTAGTACATTGGCTATATCCTTCATTGCAGTGATGCGTTCCTTCTCCAGTCCCTGGATACCGCCTATAATGTACTGCTCCTCATCCGTGATCTCTGCAAGTGCCTTCAGATCACCTTTTATTATGATGGTGGTCTTTTGGCTTGATAATCCCAGTAATTTTTCATACATTGAACATTCCTTATCAAGAACGTCCACTAATGTTTCCACAAGACTTGCCACTGGAATCATCCTCCTGAATATTTAATTGATGTGGCTGTTAAGCAAATCCTTCCATTTTTGCCAGTAACTTATCAGCAAAAGCCTCTCCACTCACATCATAAGTACCATTTTTAATAGCAGCTTTTAACGATGCTACGACATCTTCCCTGACATCGGGAGCAGCGTTTACAGCCTGTTTGGCAACCTGTATGTCTTTTCCTATAGAAGAAAATGATACAGTGTCCCTTACATCATTGGTCTTCTTGGTGGGCTGTGCCTTACCTACTTTGTTGTTAGAGTAAATCTGCTGAACCTGACTGTATGCTTCTATTCGCATATCTTTTCCTCCTTCCCTGGAGTATTTTTGTACTTTCTACTACATTTATCGGTAGAAGTTTCCATTACTTTAGAGTTGTCACCGAAAATATCCCCCAATATTTTGGGCGAGAGGCAATGGTCAAAAACACGCCGGGTCTGTATGAAACTAGGTTGATAGAATCGCATGTTTCCTTACATTTCTCAGGTTTTTCATCTAAACCTTTTCGTTCCGTCGTAATGTATATCGGATGCGATCTTCAAAACTTTATAGTTATTTAAGAAATTTATTTATATTTTTTCCGTGCTCATATATGCGTTGCTGTAATGGTAGTCCCCGGTCACGTCAGCCCCGAACCATGCCGCAGGTCTGTAGGCCCCGGCCGCATGCTCCGTGGGGAATTCCACCTCAGCAAGGATCCTTCCGTCGAAGGGTGCCCCGAACACATCCAGCTCAATGATTATGCTGTTCTTCCGAAGAGCCTCTGCCAGATCCGCATCCGCCGCAACCGTCTCCTCATCGAAGGCATCCTCATTTATAGGTAAAAGATATCTCTTTTTCCTGATAATATTCCCGTCGGCTTTTTCGGACAGGTGAAGATAGGCCTCCTCATCCAGCGGAAGGTTGTACTCCGTCTGGCCGATTGTGCCGTCATCGCTCTTTTTTCCCTTATAGGTCATGTAAAAAGAATCATCTTCGCGCCTTACTCTGATGGCCGGGCTTACATTAAGATATCCCTGCTCAATTATATGGCAGGGATATTTATCAAGGTCCTTCGGAAGCTCTTTTACCAGAAATTTCTTTTCTATCTCAATTCCCATCTGTCTTCGTTCTCCTTTTATTTTCCTTCAAGATCCGCAACCCGGACAGGCTCTCCGTTGAGCAGGATGTATCCGGGAGGAAGCTGCGAAGCGTCGGCCATGGATCTGTACTTGCCTGTGGAGTGGTCGTGGGCCATGGATCCCGACTCGGTGCTGTGGAACTTGCCGTTTGCCCTGGTCTTGAACATTGAGCCCGACTCCGTGCTGTGGAATTTCTTTTCCTTATGAGAGTGCGGGATTGTTCCG